>OGFE01000829.1_pt1 | contig 26367 bp, 28 predicted proteins | sample 1570811 | NCBI WGS metagenome assembly OGFE01 (sample SAMEA2581967, study PRJEB24529) | metagenome | biome: Human gut stool | place: China | collected 2011 | reverse complement strand
TTTCTAAGTTCTTGCGGGACTAAGACTACTTTTCAAGGCAAAAAATAGAAAATGGGTGGCTTTATATAGGCTTCTGAAGTATATATGTAAGGGGAATATAAGAAAAACATGAAAAGATAGAGTAGGGTAGAAAATCAGTAGTATTTATATTGACATTTTATGTCAGTGGAATGTAATATAAATAGGACGATTTGAATATAAGGAATTATAATTTTGGATAAAATTAAAATTCGGAATTATGATTTGTATGTTGATTTCTTTAGTTTTGATTGTAGCGTATATCGTATATGCTATTAGTGTCATGCAGGGAATTCCCTGGAGTGTGAGCGATACTTATTATCAGCTTGATAAACGGGGGCATCCCAAATGGCTATTCCAAGCGGCTATGATTGTCCCGGCTTTTTTACTTCTCCCCGCATGGCTGGATGTGTCTCCTGTGAAGATACAGTTTCTCGCTTTCCTTTCCGGCGTCGGGCTTATTTTTGTAGGCGCTGCGCCCTGCTTTAAGTTGGAACTTGAAGGCAAGGTGCATTATATCGCTACCGGAGTTTGCGGTGTGGCTTCGTTGGCTTGGATATGCCTGGTGGGGTATTGGCTGTTTCCTTTGCTACTGTTCGCTTCCTGTATTTATTTGACATACCGCTACCAAAGACCTATGTTCTGGGTAGAGTGCAGCCTTTTCCTGAGTGTTTATCTTACCGTTTTTTGTCTGCTGCTATGAATGTGAATGACTGGGTAATCTTGATTACCGCATTAGGTGGTATCGAGGGAATCAAACAGCTTTTAAAATGGTGGATGTCCCGAAAGACGGACGCCCGTAAAGAGGATGCTTCTGCCGATGCTATGGAGAATGAGAATGAGCGCAAACAAATTGCCTGGTTGGAAAAACGGATAGCACAACGTGATACGAAAATAGACGGTTTGTATGCCGAGCTGCGCCAGTCGCAAAGTGCCCATCTGGACGAAGTTCATAAACGGCATGAGACAGAATTAAAACTGAAGGAGGCTGAAATGAAACGGTGTGATGTTCGAGGATGCGGGGGACGAAAGCCGCCAAGTGATTACTGATGCATGGAAGGAAGGTGTTTCCCAACAGCTCCCTTCCGCCTTTAAATTTGACACAACTTAAAGTTTAACAAAGGCGAATTGCAAATATAACGAATATTTATGTAAAATCAAAAAAGAATGACAACTATTGATGCTATTATCATTCATTGTTCGGCCACGAAAGCCGGGCAGGATTTACGTGCCAAAGATATCGACCGTATGCACCGGGCACGCGGCTTTAATCAGATTGGCTACAACTTTGTGATAGACCTTGACGGAACGGTAGAGAGTGGCCGCCCGTTGTCAATCGACGGGGCGCACTGTAATACGAAAGGTTTCTCCGGTTTGTCGTACAACAAACACAGTATCGGTATCTGCTATATCGGCGGGTTGGATGCTAACGGTAAGCCGGCTGATACCCGTACGGAAGCACAAAAGAATGCTTTGCGTAATTTGGTTGCCAAACTCTGTAAGGAGTACCCAATTATAGAGCTACTCGGTCATCGTGACACCTCACCCGACTTGGATGGCAGTGGCGAGGTGGAACCGGCAGAATACATCAAGGCGTGCCCATGTTTCGATGTGCGAAATGAGTTCAGCAATTTCTTACGTAACGTTGTGATACGACCATGAAACAACTGCCCTGGATATTGGTCGTATTGCTGGCTATCGCTTGTGTGGCGGCGTGGTTCCGTCCGCATGAGCCTTTGCCGGCGGAAATCCGTACCGAGACGAAGGTACAGACGGTTGTCAAACTTGATACGGTTCTTATCTCTGCACCGATAGCCGTCTTTTGGCAGATATTGCCGAATGATACTATACGGATAGGTGATACCTTGCTTCATCGCAAACGGGTTGTGTATGAAGATAGTCTGTATCGTGCGGTGGTGAGCGGATATGTAGACCCTCGGATGGATAGTATGACTGTTTATCCGAGGACGGTCTATCAGACTGTGACGAACGATATTTACCACACCATTAAACCCAAGAAGAAGCATTGGGGATTAGGATTGCAGGTTGGATACGGTTATCCTAACGGCTTCTACGTCGGTGCAGGAATAAGTTATAATCTATTTGTATGGTAAGAAAGAAATTAAGGATGTAGAAGTCTGCTTATATCTGGCACTCTTTGGAGGGCTTAGAGTAAACAACGTTTTACGTTAATATTACCACATGAATATCGTTCTTTTAATTATTGGGATTGCCACTTATTTTAATTTTTCGCTTATTTCTATAATAGAGCGATGTGTTATTTTAATTTTCCGTGAAAATTTGGAATAGGAAAAACTTTATTCTAATTTTGCCATAAAGATTAAAATAACAAATATGAAGAGTTTTAAATCAGGTACTTATATAAATCAAGGGTATTATAGCAGCTTCCAGCCTAATTTTATAAATAAGGCTTGGGAAATTTCTGATATGGAGGTAGTTACTTTGTTGAGTAAAGCTGATAGGATGCTCGGAAGATTAGATATGTATTCCGAACATATTCCTAATATTGACCTGTTTATCAGCATGCATGTGATGAAAGAAGCTACGCAATCATCTAAAATAGAAGGAACGCAAACCAATATGGAAGAAGCCATCTTGGCTAAAGAAGATGTTCCTCTTGACAAAAGAGATGACTGGGTGGAAGTTCATAACTACATCAATGCCATGAACGAAGCTATTAAGTTATTGGATGAATTGCCTTTTTCTTCCAGATTGATAAGAAACGTTCATAAAATTCTTTTGCAAGGCGTAAGAGGAGAACATAAGCAACCCGGAGAATTTAGAAGAAGCCAAAATTGGATAGGAGGTTCGAATATAAATGATGCCATATTCGTCCCACCTATCCACTCGTCTATACCGGATTTAATGGAAGATATAGAAAAATTTGCACATAACGACAAGATATTCTTTCCTGAGCTGCTTAAAATAGCCTTGATACATTATCAATTTGAAACGATACATCCTTTTCTTGACGGGAATGGGAGGACTGGGAGACTGATGATTACGTTGTATCTGGTAAGCAAAGGTATTTTGAAAAGACCTATTTTATATCTGTCCGATTATCTTGAAAAGCATCGGAACTCTTATTATGCCAGTCTTATGCAAGCAAGAAAAAATAACGATATATCTGGATGGTTTAAGTTTTTCCTTACAGGGATTGTTAAAATGGCAGAGAATGGTGTTAGGACTTTTGAAGAAATACTACTGCTTCAAAAAGAAAATGAAGAAAAAATAAAATCGTTAGGAAGCAGATCTGCAAACGCGTTGAAAGTTGTTACGGAACTATATAAACTTCCTGTTACAGACGCCAATATGGTCACAAATATAACGGGAATTAGTAGTGCTTCTGCATATACTTTAATTTCAAGTATGGAAAAATGCGGAATACTATCCGAAGTTACTGGAGGAAGAAGAGGGAGAATTTATATGTTAAAGAAGTATTTTGATATATTTAATAAATGACATTTAAAAGAGTTATTTTATATTTAGGTGGTGATTTTAAAGTTTCACCGCTTTTTTGTATCCGGGCGGTTTCCGGGTGGTTTTTATGTTGGGGCTGTGGTGAGTTGTGATTTATGGCAGTGGTAATTTCTGTCTTAAAGTTCAGTAAATTAGTGAAAAGAATTATTTTGAACTCTTTTTTGAGCAGATATATACCTCTTTCTGATTTGTTATTTTTACAATCTGTATTGTTTCCATTTTCATGTGTTTTATTCGTGAAAGTCCTCAAAGCGAACAGGCATTTCATGTTTTTGGGCTATAATTGAATTTATTATTTTAATAGGAATAGCGACACCATAGCCAAGCTCATCATAACTATCTCCTTCGGCTATTGTATCGCTAATCGCAACACCAACAATGGAACCATATTTATTAATAACTGGTCCGCCACTGTTACCACCTGTTATCCGAGCTGTTATTAACATTAATTGAGTGATATTTTGTGTGAACATTTCATTTGCAATGGAAGTAATAGCCCCACGTGATGGGGCAAAACGAACATTTGCTAAAGACGAAACTGTAGCTTTTTCAACCGTGAGAAAATTAAGAAAACGGGGTATCATTGGATATCCCATAACAAGAATATCATCTAAGATATATGGATCTTGAATAAAAACTTGCTCCGTTTTTTGAGACAAATCTATATAGGCTATATCAATAGCATCATTGTCACTTATATAAATTTTGGCTTTGCTTAATTGTTCCTTGCTATAACCTGGTATTGAAACATAAGCCCCGTCTTCTAAACAGTGTTTAGCGGTAACAATGCCATTAAGAAACTTAAAGCAACTTCCCATCATAGGCTTTTTATCTTCTGTATATGCAATAATAGGAATAACCTTATCTTTGTAGAAATTATATACATATTCGAAACCATAAACTACAGAGTTATAGTAATGGGACATTTCGTCCTTTAGGGTAACTAAAGCATCTAAATTTCCTACATATCCATAATTATTGTTTATTCCCAGTGCAGTACCCCCTTTAATCAAAGACATTATATTGTTATTGCACAATATATCACATATCTTGGTAATGATAGCTGGCTGTAAAAATTGTACCCCCTGTGGAGAGTGTGTTGTACAAAAATCTACAATATTTTTCTTATTGATACTATTACTGACATGAAAATATTTCAAGATGTCAATTATTAATTCTGGATATAAAATATCATAGTCATTAAAGTCTTTCATTTCTACAAATTTAATATTGATAAGCAAAGATACTCATTGTTACTGAAAATATGGGTAGGTTATGTAATTTTAGTTAGAAGTAAATATCTATAATATTATAAATATCTACATTTAGTAGAATGGTAAAAATTGTGTTTTGATTAAATTTGCAGTGTTGGTAAAAGCATAAATGTATCGGTCAATAATGAATTTGACGTGCCACGTTGGGATATGACTATTATGGATAATTGGGCGTTGATAATAAGCAATTGATATAAAAATCCCCGATATGCTCGAATACCGGGGATTAGTTGTCATAAGAAACAGCTATTAACTTGTAATAGACAGCGAGCTGATTTTATTTCCAATTTCTTTTAGTGCGCGGTTGAATGTGTCTACTTCTTCACGGTTCAGGGTGTATACCTTTCCACGTACCTTATTACCGTTTATGCGCTGATATAACCATGCTGCGCTTTTACCGAAATAGTTTTTAGCAATGTAGGAGAGGGGCAGGATATCGGCCACTTCTTTCAACTGGTCTCTAATTTTTAATTCATGCTCTATATGGGTGATACTTTTTTCAATCTCCCCTAATCCCTCTTCATACCATACTTTAGCTGCAGCTTTATCTTCGGTAGTCATTTGAAGGGTTTTTAATTCCTCTTCTAAAGCATTTAACTTTTTCCGTTCTTCTGCATCCAAAGAACCCATTAGCGGTTTCATTTCTGCTAAAATATCTTGTACACTTCTCATAGGATAATGTTTTTAGGATGCCCGCTGAGGGGCATCCGGTTGTTTTTACTTCTTTTCCTTTAGCAATTTACTAAGGTCGTCTAACATTAGATTTATTTGCCTTTCCTTTTCTTCTGGTGTAATTCCCAGTAGTGGGGCGATTCTTGTGTAATCGGCAATCTTTTGTTTGACTTTCTCAATTTCTTGTTTTAGTTCTTCATCTGTCATTACTCGTTTTTTAAAGGTTAATACTCTGTTTTCTTATGACACTACAAATATACATAATAAATTTGTTATGTACAACTATTACATGAATTATTTTCGTTATCTCGCATATTTTTTCCATATTTGCAATGCGTTACATGTTTTGATTTACATCGGGCAATAGTCCGACCGTTGAGCTACTGGTGATTGATATTGCCAGTAGCTTATTCATATACGGTTCCGACCCCCGTGAGATAGCTTAATGGCATCCTGTATCCGACGCAAGTAGATATGTAACGCAACGGGAAAGCGGAACCGTTCTTTTTTCCGCTTCTTAATCCGTTGCATTATGGGTAAATCTCAATCATCCTCTCCAAAGCTCACAAAGGCTTTCATTGGCTACGGTCATTATCAGCTAACAGTCACGTATTCCGATTGCGTGAAAACCGCAATAACGGGAAATATGGAGTTAATAGACCGTTTGAACTCTGATGTAGAAAAGGAGAGGGAAGAAGCTACTGCCGAAGCAATAGCTTTTGTTCAGAAACAATCATTTTAAGCTATCGAAAATTTTCCTCATTGCATCATCCGCATGTTTTCGCATTACTCGAAAATAGTTGAATATAGGGCGGTTCGTTTTCATTGACTGACCGATACAATATTCAAGAATTTCTAAGGATATACCTAATTCAAATCCATGCTGAACGAATGATTTACGTGCAGAATAATAAACTACATGCTTTCTTATTCCTGCTATTTTGGCGAGTTCTTCCATTTTGCGGGATACAACAGAATAACATTGCCCGAATGTTTTGTACTTGCCAAAAACAAGTTTTCCATTCTTCTGCATATATTTGTTTATGATTTCCCTTGCTTCCGGCTGGACGGAGAATGCAGTTTTACTTTCACCACTTTTTTTGTTTTTTGTTTTTCGCCGGTAATATTCTATCCATTCTTTTCGGAAATCGATATCAAGCATATCTACAAGATTGATACCACCCAGATAATAGCTTAACATGAAAATATCACGTACTACTCCGATATTGTATTTAGGAATTTCCATGTCCCGTATTGCTTTTATTTCATCAATGCTGAGGTCTAATTCACGGATATTGGCTGACGGCATTCTGCAAAATTCAAACGGTTCTACTTCGTATCTGACCATATTATGCTTTTTGGCATAGTTGATGATTACTTTAAGTAATGTAAGATAGATTTTGATAGTAGTAGGAGAGAGCCGCTTGTCTTCAAGGCTCATTTCAAAATGCTTGATGTTCCGGGGGGTAATCATTGAAAGTAACAAATCACCTTGGGACTTGATGAATGATTGGCATGCCAAGCGATACAATTTCTCAGATTTGTTTCTTTTTTCCTCTGCAAGCTCTGATAGATAAGATGCCATTGCAGAGGAAAACTTGGCATTGGTGTAGTCTTTCTTTTTTATGATGATTTCCCGGAGTTCGGAACATGAATATACGTCCACATCATATATGTTATCGATAACATTCTGATAATGGTTAAGCAGATTCCGAAGTTTCATGTTCATGGAAGCCGCTTCCGGATGATTGATAACTTGCCCCTCTTTGAATTGTGATGGGGTGTCAATAATACAGTTTGTTGGAATATACCTGGTATTGGAATTATGAGCCAGTGATATTCTTACTTTGTGCTTTCCGTTGATAAGCACTTTTGCAGGTACGATACAAAGTTTAAGCGTTGCCATATTTTTGTTTAATAAAGTTGCGACAATTTGGTAGTAATAAAATCGGTGTCCGACAATCGTCCGACAATCAAATTTTGCAACCTGCTGCGAAATATTGGAAATACGCATTTTCGTAAGTACTTGATAAGTCTATAAATAAAAGCACTTCCAACGTTCGCTTACGAAGGAAGTGCTTACACAAAAACTAAACTAGACTTAACTAAACTATTCTATTGGGGGAGTTTCACAACTCCTATCTGTTCGCCGCAAAGGTAAAAAAACATCTTTTAATATGCAATAGGATATTATTAGAAATAGGCCGATTTCAATAAAATATAAACCAATGAGGGGCTTTTTAACTCCTTTTATTAAGAAAATCCTGGAATATTTGTTTGTAACTGTCACTGATGGGGATATAGTTCTTGCCAAAAACGATACGTCCGCGGTCGATGATACGTATCTTATCTTTTTGGACGATATAGGAACGATGCACGCGTATGAAGCGGGAAGCGGGCAGGAGTTCTTCCATGGACTTCATGCTCATGAGTGAGAGAATGGGCTTGGGGGAGTTCTCCTCATAGATTTTGATATAGTCTTTCAGGCCTTCGATGTAGAGGATGTTCCTGAGTTCCACTTGTACCAGCTTGTAATCACTTTTCACGAAGATACTTTCAATTTCCTCTTTGGGCTGTTGCAGCAGCTCGAACCATTGCACGGCTTTGTTGGCGGCTTGCAGAAAGTCTACGTACGAGATAGGTTTCAGCAGATAATCGAGGGCGTTGACTTTATACCCGTCTATGGCATATTGGTCGAAAGCGGTGGTGAAAACTATGCGCGTATGCGTATCTACCATTCTGGAGAACTCCAGTCCGTTGAGTTCGGGCATTTGTATGTCGAGGAAGAGAAGGTCGACATGCTTGTCCGGCAAATCGTTCATCGCTTGCACCGCACTGGAGTATTTGCCGGCAAGTTCCAGAAACGGGGTTTTGTTGACGTAGCTCTCCAACAGGTTCAGAGCCAGCGGTTCATCATCTACGATTGCGCACTTCAGATTCATGTTGTCAGTGATTGATTACTAAAACCGATTTATATTCTTTTCCGTCCTCGCTTACGCCGTGCTGCCATGCGTACCGGCCGGGATAGGTCAGCTCCAGACGCTTGCGCACTTGCTCCAGTCCAATGCCGCTGCCGCTCTTATCGGCTTCGTTCTTGGGGTGGTAACTGTTGGCGATTTCGCAACGCACCTCATGCGCGCTTTCACTGAAATAGATACGGATATGGCTGGGCTCGGTGGGAGAGATGCCATGCTTGAAAGCATTCTCTATGAGAGAGATGAATATCAGCGGGGCAATCTCCGTAGGGCTGTCGGGACGGATGTCGAAACATGTTTCAACGGTGACATTGGCCGAGAGGCGGATGCGCATCAACGCGATGTAGTTCTTTATGAAATCCATTTCCTTGCCCAAAGTCACGAAATTCTGCTGATTGTCGTAAAGGACATGGCGCAGCAGGCGGCTCAGTTCCTGTACGGCCGTTTGAGCCTTATCCGTATCAAAGGCGATGAGCGCGTAGATATTGTTCAGCGTATTGAGCAGGAAATGAGGGTTGAGCTGATTGCGCAGATTCTTCAGTTCCGCTTCCGTACGGCTTTTCTCGGCTTCACGGCGGGCGGCTTCCACCTGTACCCAACGTCCGCTGAGACGGATGGCCGCACTCAGTCCTACGGTAAGTATCATGGAAAAGAAATCGCGCATGATGAATATCCACTTCGGCGGGCCCATGTGCCGTCTGCCCTCGTCTTCCACTTTGGCATAGGCGTGGAATGCGTACTCCTGCCAGAAGTGCACGCCGGCGGTAACGCAAACTATCAGCAACACATTCAGCAGCAGATACTGCCTGATGCGTCCCTCGAACAGATAGCGGGGGATGAGGAAGCAGTAATTGCCGTAGAACACGATAAGAAACGACAGCGGAACAACACTGCCATGACGCAGGTATTCCACCCACGTAATGGTGAATCCGCTGCGTGTCATCATCACAAAAGGAAAGGCAAATACTATTCCCCAGCCGATGATATGAATCAAGGCTTCGATGATGCGCGACCGTGAGTAGAGAAATTGTTTCATACAAATGCAAAGATAGTTTTTTTTAGGGATTAGTGATAAGCGATTAGTGATTAACTGTTAGGGATAAGTGATAAGCGATAAGTGATTAGGGATTAGCTATCAATAAAAACTAACCGTTTATCCCCAATCGCTAACCGTTTATCACTAATCCCTAATCGCTAATCACTAATCACTAATCCCTAATCACTCATATCGTATCGCTTCTATCGGGTCTAAGTCTGCCGCTTTTTTGGCGGGATACCAGCCGAAGAACACTCCCGTTACCGTGCAGACGGCAAAGCTGAGGAATACGCTCCAGGCTTGTATGTAAATAGGCCAATGGGCTGCGCTCTTTACTATCCAGCTTGCGCCGCAGCCGATGATAACGCCGATAAGTCCGCCGGTGATGCTGATGAGGATAGCCTCGATGAGGAATTGCGACAGAATATCCACTCCTCTGGCGCCCACACTCATGCGCAGACCGATTTCGCGGGTACGTTCCGTTACGGATACATACATGATGTTCATGATGCCGATACCGCCTACTACCAGCGATATGCCTGCGATACAGGCGAGGAGAGTGGTCATCAGGTCGGTGGTGGTGTTCAGCATCGAGCTGAGCTCCTGCTGGCTGCGTATGGTGAAATCGTCGTCGTCACTGTCTTTCAGTTTATGGTTACGGCGCAGAATCCCGGTGATTTCCTCGGTGGCGTTGTCCGTCATGTCCTCGGTGAGGGCGGATGCGAAGATACCTTGCAGATAAGTCTGTGCAAGCAGACGCTTCATCACGGTGGTGTAGGGAGCGAGCACCACATCATCCTGGTCCATGCCCATGCTGTTGTAACCTTTGGCTTTCAGTACGCCCGTCACACGGAAAGGCACCTGGTTGAAGCGGATAATACGTCCTACGGGGTCTTCTCCGTCGGGGAAAAGATTGTCCTGTATCGTCTTGCCGATAACGCATACTTTGGCGGAAGTCTGTATGTCGGCTTCCGTAAACATCGTGCCGTTGTCCACCGTAAGCTGGCGGATTTCGAGGTAGTCCGTACCTACGCCGTTTACGGAAGAGGGGTAATTGTTGTTGCCCGCGATGAGCTGTCCCGACGAGGATACGTTGGGGCTGACGGCAGACAGGAAGTTCGTTTCGTTGCGCAGGGCTTCGTAGTCGGTGAGCTTCAGCGTCTGCATGGCGCTGGGGTCTTGCCGTACGCCGCCGCGCATGTCCGCTCCCGGATGAATCATTATCATATTCGAGCCCATTTCGGAGATTTGCGCCTGGATGCTCTTCTTTGAACCCTGCCCGATGGCAAGCATCGTGATGACGGACGCCACGCCGATGATGATACCCAGCATCGTGAGGAAAGCCCGCAGCTTATTGTTGGCAAGCGCCCGGAGAGCTATTTTGAAAAGGTTGGTTCCGTTCATTGGTTTAGTGTTTTATGAATATTGTTTTCTGTATCAATCATCCTCTTGTTTGGGCAGCGCGGCCAATGTCTCGGCGGCGTTCAGGATGTCGGGGTTGACTGTGTCGTCTTTCACCCGCCCGTCGCGCAATACGATGTTGCGGCTGCTGTATTGGGCTATCTCCGGATTGTGCGTAACGAAGATGATGGTACGCCCTTCGGCATGCAGCTTCTGGAAAAGCACCAGAATTTCAAACGAGGTACGTGTATCCAGATTACCGGTGGCCTCGTCCGCCAGAATCACGGCGGGATTGTTTACCAGTGCGCGGGCGATGGCTACGCGTTGCATCTGTCCGCCGGACATCTGATTGGACTTGTGTTCCAGACGGTCGCCCAGTCCTACGGCTTTCAACGCTTCGATGGCGCGTTTCCTGCGTTCGGCGGCCGATACGGACGAGTTGTACATCAGCGGCAGCTCCACGTTCTCCACGGCTGTGGTCTTGGCCAGCAGGTTGTAGTTTTGGAATACGAAGCCTATTTTACGGTTGCGGAGTACGGCACGCTGTGACTTGCTCATGGTGCGCACGGAGATGCCGTCCAGCAGGTACTCGCCTACGGTAGGCGTGTCCAGACAGCCGAGTATGTTCAACAGCGTCGATTTTCCCGAGCCGGACGTACCCATGATGGTCACGAACTCTCCCTCGCCGATGGAGAACGATACGCCGCGCAACGCATGCACCGTTTCGTCTCCCACCCGGAAGTTCCGCTTTATGTTTTGAAGTTCAATTACGGTTTTGCTCATGGTTAATGATGTATTATCATTTACTTTTTCTTCTTGTTGCTTCCCGGGGGGCCCGGCATGAACGGACTCTTCTCGCCGCTGGGTTCCTGCTGCGTATCCGCCGTCGCGCCTTCGCCCGGCATGCGGCCTATGGTGGCTTCGGTCACTACTACCGTACCTTCGCCGATGCCGCTTACGATTTCCGTATTCACACCGTTGGAGATACCCACCACTACGGGATGTGCGGTGAACGTATTGCCCTCGCGTGTCCAAAGCTTGTGTTCGCCTTCGCAATCTTTTACGATGTCATTGTCGCCGATAAGCGGCTTTTCGGGAGTGAAACGGAGCGCGCGCGCCGGAACGGAAAGCACGCCTTTGCGGTCGAGCGTATAAATCGTGACGTTGGCCGTGAGACGGGGCTTCAGTTTCAAATCGGGATTGGGGGCGGAGATAACCACCTCGTAGGTGACAACCGTACTGGACGTGGTGCTGCTGCCGGAACTTGAGGAGCTGTCCTCGCCCAAGCGAATCTGCGTTACCACGCCTTCAAAGGTATCGTTGGGATAAGCGTCTACGGTAAAGGTAACGCGCTGCCCGTCTTCCACACCGCCTATGTCGGCTTCATCCACGTCGGCCACCACCTGCATTTGCGTAAGGTCGGCGGCGATGGTGAACAGGGTAGGGGTTTCGAAGCCGGATGCCACCGTCTGTCCTTCCTCTACCGCACGGTTGATGACCACACCGTCGATGGGCGAGGTGATGGTGGCGTACGACAGGTTACGTTCGGCCTTGGCCAGCGATGCCTGACTGCTTTCGTAGTTGCTTTTCGCTTTCTCGTAGTTGTAGACGGACTGCTCGTAGTCGGTGTCGCTGATGAGCTGTTTTTCGTGCAGTCCGCGGTTGCGTTCGTAGTTCTTCCGCTGATACTCGTATTCGGCTTTCGCACCGTTGTAGGCGGCACGTTGGGAAGCTACTTCGCTTTGCAGCGTCACGCGATCCATTTCGGCTATGAGCTGGCCTTTGGTGACTACGGAATTGTAATCGGCGTATATCTTGTCGATGATGCCGCTGACCTGCGTACCGACTTCCACTTCCGTCACCGGTTCGATGGTGCCGGTGGCGGTTACCGATTCCGATATCTCGCCTTTGGTGACGGCGGCTGTCTCGTAGGTCACTTTATGTTTGGCCTTAGAGCCGCCGAAGAGCCGGAAGCCTGCGCCGACCACTGCTACGACGATTACGGCGATAAGGATGATTTTCTTCTTGTTCATACTCTGTATCTTTATTAAATGTTGAAATTTAGTTTATACCGATAGTATCGGTTGATTAGGCATCTTTACTTATTTTGAGTTAGCCGGTTAAAGCGTAATCTTTTCTCCCTGATAGAATCTCAGCAGTTGCGTGTTCAGTATCGCCATGTATTTGGCTTGCAGAGTTTCCTGCTGCGCATTGAGCAGGTTGTTCTTCTCCGTCAGCAGTTCCACGGTGTTCTTCATGCCGAGGTTGAACTGCTCTTGGATGAGGTCGTAGCTGGTTTGTGTACTGCGCAGCTTCTCTGTGGCGGCAACGTAGCGTTGCTGTGCGCTGTTGGCGTCCAGCCATAGGCCTTCGATGGTTTTGTACAGGGCCTTCTGGCTGTCCAGCAAGTCCAGTTCGCTGCTCTGCTTCTGGATTTTGGCTTTCTGTACGGCGCTCTTGGTCTGGCGGTTGTTGAAGATGGGCACGCTTACGGTTACGCCCAGAGAGTTGTTCCAGTTCTGCTTGATTTGCTCGCCGAAGGTGAAGTCGTTGCCGTTGGTGTTCGTGCTCCCTATGCCTGCGCTGAGGCTGACGGTGGGGATGTAACCGGAACGGGCGATGTCGATGTCGAGCTCCGAGGCTTTGACATTCAGCCGGCCTGCCTCGATTTCCGGGCGCAGGGTGAGGGCGGAGCGGTAGACATCGGTCTTTGAGGGTAGCGGAGACAATACGTTCTCATCGCCGGGCGTGGGGATGTAGAGCGTCATCTCCTTTTCGCCGTCCAGTTCGAGGAGTTGTTTCAGTTGCAGTTTGTAATCTTGCAGGGTGGCTTGTGCGGTTACCAATTGATAGTTGTCGGTGCTGACTTGCGCTTCCAGTTGGGCAAGGTCGCTCTTGGCGATGCTTCCCGCCGCGAGCAGGGCGCGTGCCCGTTCGCATTCCGCCCGGCTGACGGCGAGGGTCGCTTCGTTTACTTTGACGGCTTCGGCGGCGTAGAGAATCTGTACGTAGATTTGCGTGATGCTCTCTTCGATGTTGTTCTCGCTCTCTGCCACGCTCAGTTCGGCGATGCGGTTGTTCATCCGTTGCTGTTTCAGGGTGTTCAGGCGTTTGCTGCCGTTGTAGAGCGTCCAGTTGGCATCGATGCCGTAGCTGCCGTTGTAGCTGGTCTTGCTCTGGCTGCTGGTGATGTTGTCGCCGTCGATAATCGTATTCGTTTCGCTGTTGGGGCGGTTTACGATACGCTGGCTTACGGATGCCGTGAGGCTGGGGAAGAGGGCTGCCTTGGCGGTCTTCACGTCCACTTCGGCGCTTTCGGCGTTGAGGCGGTTCTTGCGGATGGTGATATTCTGCCGCAAGGCGTAGTCGATGCACGTTTGCAAATCCCATTGTGCGGGAAGTGCCTGTACGCTGTCCCGTTGCTGTGCGCCGATGGCGGCGTCCTGCGCTTGCAGCGTTACGTTGCCGGCGCAAGCGCTTGCCACACAGAGCGATATCACTGTCAATCTTCTTACGTTTATCATATTTCCTGATTTCTATGTTTTACCTTCACAAAAGTAGGCGGCGCTTCCGGAAACGGCAAAAACAATAGACGTTTGCCTGGATTGTATCGGCGGACTACTTTTTTCTGCCGACAATTAACTTTTCAGCCTTTTATTTGTTATTTATATAAAAGTATTTTATATTTGTAATGATTATAAATAGAGCTTCTATGAGAAACCTCGTGACCGGTATTTGGCAATTCTATGTTGAGGGCTTCCGGAGTATGACATTAGGACGTACTTTGTGGCTGATAATTGCAATCAAACTGTTTATCATGTTTTTTATCCTTCGCCTTTTCTTCTTCCCGAACTATCTGAACAAAGCCGCCGTAGGCAGCGATAAGGAAGAGTATGTCAGCCGCGAACTGATTCTGAGGGCGCAGGAGAACGGTGATTAGGGATTAGTGATTAGGGGGCGGGATGGCTCTTTTCACTATTCTTTATACTTGATATTATACTTTATACTTAATACTTTATACTTAATATTTTACCTCTCATGCTTGAAAACATTGACACTTCCCTGATTGACTGGTCGAGAGCGCAATTCGCCTTGACCGCTATCTATCATTGGATTTTCGTGCCGCTTACTTTAGGACTGGCGGTGATTATGGGCATCATGGAAACGGTGTACTACCGTACGGGTGACGAGTTTTGGAAACATACAGCCAAGTTTTGGATGAAGCTCTTCGGCATCAACTTCGCCATAGGTGTGGCTACGGGATTGATTCTGGAGTTTGAATTCGGTACGAACTGGAGCAATTACAGCTGGTTTGTGGGCGACATCTTCGGTGCGCCGCTGGCTATCGAAGGCATCCTGGCATTCTTTATGGAAGCCACGTTCATTGCGGTGATGTTCTTCGGTTGGGACAAGGTGAGCAAACGCTTCCACCTGGCCTCTACCTGGCTTACGGGTCTTGGCGCTACTATCTCCGCCTGGTGGATTCTGGTGGCAAACGCCTGGATGCAGAACCCGGTAGGCATGGAATTCAATCCCGATACCGCCCGCAACGAAATGGTGGACTTCTGGGCTGTGGCTACTTCGCCGATGGCAGTCAACAAGTTTTTCCACAGCGTATTGTCCGGCTGGGTGCTGGCCGCGGTGTTTGTGGTAGGCGTGAGTTGCTGGTATCTGTGGAAGAACCGTGAGAAGAAGTTTGCCCTGTCAAGCATAAAGATAGCCGCCTGGGTGGGACTGTGCGCCGCTGTGCTTTCCGCATGGACGGGTGACGGTTCCGGTTATCAGGTGGCGCAGAAACAGCCTATGAAGCTGGCTGCCATGGAAGGTTATTATCAGGGACAGGAAGGAGCCGGGCTGGTGGCTTTCGGCATTCTCAATCCCGAAAAGGAAACGGCCGGTGACGGAAAGGATGCTTTCCTTTTCCGCATGGAGATTCCCAAGTTCCTGTCGCTGCTTGCCGAGCGTGACTCAAAGGCTTTCGTGCCGGGCATCAACGACCTGCTGAAAGGCGGTTATCCCCTGAAAGACGGTACGACCGCGCTCTCCGCTCAAGAAAAGATTGAGAAGGGAAAGACGGCTATCGGCGCTTTCTCCGCCTATCGCGCCGCCAAGGCTGCGGGCAATGATGCCGATGCGCAGGTGGCTGCCAAAGTGCTGAAAGAGAATATGGCGTATTTCGGTTATGGTTATATCAAGGATGTAAACGAGCTGGTTCCCAATGTGCCGCTCACTTTCTATATGTTCCGAATCATGGTGATATTGGGCGGGTATTTCATCCTTTTCTTTATCGTGGTTCTTGTGCTTGCCTATAAGAAAGACTTGTCGCGGATGCGCTGGATGCATTGGGTGGCCATGCTGACCATTCCGTTGGGCTATCTTGCCGGACAGGCCGGTTGGGTGGTTGCCGAGTGCGGACGTCAGCCGTGGGCCATTCAGGATATGTTGCCCACCAGTGCCGCTATTTCCAAACTGGATGTCGGCTCCGTGCAGACCACATTCTTCATTTTCCTCGTACTGTTCACCATTATGCTGATTGCCGAAGTGGGCATTATGCTGAAAGCGATACGGAAAGGCCCGGAAAACGAACTCCCCCATAACTCATAACTTATAACTCATAACTCATAACTCATAACTTTTCACATGAATACCTATCTATTTCTTCAACAATATTGGTGGTTTGTAGTGTCCCTGTTGGGGGCCTTACTTGTTTTCCTGCTGTTTGTGCAGGGGGGTAACTCGTTGATATTTTGTCTGGGCAAGACGGAAGAGCAGCGTAAGATGATAATCAACTCTACGGGGCGGAAGTGGGAGTTTACGTTTACTACGCTCGTGACGTTCGGCGGGGCGTTCTTTGCGTCGTTCCCGTTGTTTTACAGTACGAGTTTCGGCGGAGCCTACTGGCTGTGGATGATTATCCTGTTTACTTTCGTGTTGCAGGCCGTCAGCTATGAGTTCCAGTCGAAGGCGGGCAATCTGCTGGGTAAGACGACGTATCGCGCTTTTCTGGTGATAAACGGAGTGGTAGGGCCGGTGCTGTTGGGCGGTGCGGTGGCAACGTTCTTTACGGGGTCGGAGTTTTATATCGACAAAGGTAATATCGCCGATACGGTGATGCCGGTTATCAGCAGTTGGGCGAATGCGGGACATGGCCTGGATGCGTTGCTCAATCCCTGGAATGTAGTGCTGGGGCTGGCTGTGTTCTTCCTGGCGCGTATTCTCGGTTCGCTTTATTTCATTAATAATATCAGTGATGCCGATTTGGCGAAACGTTGCCGCCGCGCGTTGTGGGGAAATACGGGGTTGTTCCTGGTGTTCTTCCTGGCGTTCGTTATCCGTACGCTGCTCGCTGAGGGATATGCGGTGAATCCGGAAACCGGAGAGGTCTTTATGGAGCCCTATAAGTATCTGACGAACTTCATCGAAATGCCTGTGGTGCTGATTATATTCCTTGTGGGCGTGCTTGCGGTGCTTTGGGGAATTATCCGTACGGTGTGGAAGCCTGCTTTCGATAAAGGAATATGGTTTGCCGGTGCGGGTACGGTGCTTACGGTGCTGGCGCTGCTGCTTGTGGCGGGTTATAACAATACTGCTTATTATCCCTCTACCGCCGACCTGCAAAGCTCGCTGACGCTGGCAAACAGTTGCTCCAGCCAGTTCACGTTGCGGGTAATGGCTTATGTGTCTGTTCTGGTTCCTTTTGTGCTTGCATACATTTTCTACGCATGGCGTAGCATCGACAAGAAGAAAATAGATGCGAAAGAGATGCGGGAAGAGGGGGGACATGCTTATTGATTGTTCCGGACACCGGGAGTTTGTGTCCTGATTGCCGGGGATTTCCCTTTAAAACTGCCGGAGATAATATAAAAACGCCTCGCGTTTGGATTACCAACGCGAGGCGTTTTTATTATTAATGAAAGGGTTTCAAGCCTTTATTTATTGCTTTTCAAGTACAAGTACCATAGCCTCTTCTTCACCGTCTTCGTCTTTTTCATAGAAAGACATGGTAGCCTTTTTAGCGTTCATCTGCTCAATGGTACATTCCATGCTGTAATGATCATATTTCAAAGTGAGCTTCTGAGCATTAATTTTCCAAGTGAAGTTTTCGGTGTAACCTGCTTGTTTTTCCGAACCGGTACCATCTTTTTTGAAGCTGAAGATTTCATTGATGTAGTCGCCGTCTTCCTTGCCGTATTCCTCTTTTACCCATTTGCCGGTTTCTTCGTCTTGATATTTGTACCAACCGTATTCGTCAACCACTTTCCAGTCACCGATAATCAGTTCGTTGGCATCTCCCTCGATACCTTCATCATCATCACCGCAAGATGTAAAACCAAGGCATAAAGCCATCATCATACAAGACAACCAAAATTTAAGTTCAAAGTTTTTCATTTTGTTCTTTTTTTTAAATTAATATTAAAACGATGCAAAGATAATTTCTATCGAATCGAAAAACTTTGTCTGTATGTAGTTTTTATTTATACAGAAGTGTAGGATAATATTCTACATGAGGTGCGCTTTATTCCGCCTCGTTTTCTTTGTTGTCTACGGGTGGAAAAGGGTGTTCTTGAAGCTCGCCGGAGTAGTACCGGAAGAAATCGCAGTTCAGTATGTAACAGATGCGCATTAGTAAATCTGTGTCTATGCTGTGTCGTTTGAAGATGGAATACACATTGGTGCGGTCGCAGTATAATTTCTTTGCGAACCAGCTTGCAGAGCGTTCCTGGCGGTGTAATTCCATTTCTATCAGTTTGCCGATGTTTATCATGGTATAGTGCATAAGCAAGTAAAAACGTCCATTCCCCCTCTTGTTTCCACAGGCTTTGAAACTCTGTTTCCCGAATAAGGAACAGGGTGGCCGGAGCGATTTCAACCTGTGCGCGGGTAGCGACGCTTTCCTTTCGCGTTTTATAAACTAAATTTATTTTTCAGTTTATCCTTTTTCGTTTCTTTTTTATTGCTTATTGCAAATGTATGAAAATTCTTATTTCTTCACAAGAGAATGTTTTATTATTTCTTTTTTTTCTTAGAGCCCGTCGGCTCTTCCGGTGGAAATTTCGGTACGAGTTTCATCAATCGCAGTATCTGCTCCTGCCTTTTCAGGATATAGCTTGAGGGGTGTGCGGAATCAAAGCGGATAGGGTTGGGCAGGGTTGCGGCAATCAGTGCGCATTGTCCGGCGGTGAGCTTGGCGGCGGTGGTATGGAACTTGTATCGGGCGGCCGCTTGCGCTCCGTAGATGCCTTTGCCCATTTCGATGGAGTTGAGGTAGACCGTCATTATCCGCTTTTTAGACCAGAACATCTCTATCATCCACGTAAAGTAAACTTCAAAGCCCTTGCGAATCCATGAGGACTGCGGCCACAGAAATACGTTCTTTGCCGTCTGCTGGCTGATGGTGCTCGCGCCGCGTTTCCGCTTGCGCTTCTCGTTCTCTTTCATGGCTTTCTGTATTTCGATGAAGTCGAAGCCGTTGTGTGTGGCAAAACGGTTGTCTTCCGACGCTATGACGGCCATAGGCAGGTGAGGGGAGAGCTTATCGAACGGCACCCATTCGTGATGCCATGCGGGGCTTTCCCCTTTAAATACCTGTTGCACGCTTCGGATAATCATCAGCGGCGTGACATATACCGGCATAAAACTATAAACCACTACCGTTACGGTAGTGGATATAAAGAAGAAGAGCAACAGATTGCGGATGATACGCAAGGGTTTGGAAAGCTTCATGGGAGATGATGGCCGGGACTATCATTTTCCCGCTTCCGCGTTCTTAATCATCTGCTCGCTGGCATACATAAAGATTACCACACGGCGATTCTGGGCGGCCGACAGGCTTTCGTCGTATTCATTGTACCCCACACCTTCCACTTGCTTGAATTGCGAGGGAGATACGCCGCAATCCTGCAAGTAATTCTCTACGGCATAAGCGCGGTTCTTGGAAACTTTCATGTTGGCTTCGTACGTGCCGACCTTGTCGGTATGCCCTATGATGGCGATGTCCGTGGTAGTATCTTCCTTCAGAATCTTGGCAAGGTCGCGCAAAGAAGCTTTCGCGTCGTTGCTCAGCGTAGAGGAGTTGAAGGCAAACAGAATACCGGAATCGAACGTCACCTTAACGGCATCCAGGTTGTTGGCGTCTTTCACCACTTCCACCTGCGCGCCTTCAATCTTGGCGGCTTCGGCGGCCTTTTTATCCATCTTATGGCCGATGGCCACACCTGCGCCCGTACCTACCGCAGCGCCTACCGCCGCACCGATGGCCGCGCCTTTACCTTTGCCGAACAGTCCGCCGATAATGGCTCCTGCCGCCGCTCCCGAGCCGCCGCCGATGATACCGCCCTTGGTCGTATTATTCATGGTGCCGCAGCTACCCAGTAGTATGGCACCGCTCAGCAGGAATGCTGTAATTTTCATCTTTTTCATACCTTTTATTTTTTAAATTGGTTCAAGTTTTACTAATGCAAATTTATGTATATAATACATCCGTTGGCATCAAAAAGTTTACCATTGTAGTTTTTTTAGAGAATTTTCCTTTTAATAAAGATAAACCAGCCCGTCAGGATTATTCCCTTGGCGATGGTGGTACCGCTTACCGCCCACCAGATGGCATCCACGCCCATACCCGTTTGCACCAGCAGCAAGGCTGCCGGAATGCGCATGTAGTTGCACCCTATGCTGACGATAGCCGGCGGTACGGTGCGCCCTATGCCGTAGAAGACGCCCTGCATGGTGATTTCCAGCATCATGAACAGTTGCGAGTAGCCGTCGATGCGCAGGAAGTTGCCGCCCGCGCGATAGGCCGCTTCTTCGGGCACGAAGACGGAGAACAGCTCGTTGCCGTAAAAGATGAACAGCAGCGAGCAAAGCGTGCCGAACACGGCCGTCATCCGGAGCGTCGTTTTCCATGCCTGCCATACGCGCGCTTTCTGTCCGGCGGCGTAGTTCTGGGCGATGAAAGTGCTCAATCCGGTGGAGAAGCCCTGTGACGTATTCCAGGTGATGGCCTCTATTTGTCCGCCGGTGGTAAAGGCCATGAGCCCGATGTGGCCGCCCTGTTCCGCTGCCGTGCGCGACAGAAACATGTTGACGAAAGCGTACAGCGTATTCAGCGTGGCGACGGGCAGCCCCAGTTTGAAGATACGCCGGCTGTACTTCTTTTTCAGTCGGACGAAAAACGGGAATCCGCCGAGCAAGTCGTCTTTTCGCCGGAGCTTGTAGACGAAGATGAAGCATACGGAAGCCTCGGCCAGCCATGTGGCGAGCGCTGCGCCTACCGTTCCCCAGCCGAAGCCGAAGATAAAGAGAGGGTCGAGCAGGATATTCATCACAAGTCCCGTTCCGCTGATGTAGAACGGTGTCTTGCTGCGTCCAGAGGCGTTGTAGATACCCGTGAAGGCGGCGGAGAGGAAGACGAAAGGCAGTGCCGTCGATATGATGCGCAGATACGTTACGGCATTCTCGGTGATATGCGGTTCCAGCTCGAAAAGGCGCATGACGGGTCGGGCGAAAACAAACAGCAGTCCGCCCCAGCATACGGCGATAAGCAGTGCGATGCTGATGTTGTGCGAGGCGAAGGCACGTGCGTCTTCCCGGTTCTGCGCTCCGATGGACTGGCCTACGCTGACTTCCGACCCTACCTTGTTCAGCAGGGCGATAGAGCCTGACATCCACGTGAGAATGCCCACCGCGCCTACCGCCGCAACCGCCTCGCTGCCCAGACGGCCTACCCACGCCATATCCGTCAGGCTGTACGCCATCTGGATGAAGGACGTAGCCATGATGGGCATCGCCAGGCCGAATAGCTGGCGGTTGATAGGGCCTTGGGTAAGATTTTTCGCTCCGTGCATGGTGTCGGGGGATTATAAGGAACCGGTAAAAGGAAGAATCACGTTACTTATAATTCAGGAAACTTTCCTGAACCAGCTTGCCCGCCTGCCATACGGCGCGTATGTTCAGCTCCTTGTCCATGATGAGGATATCGGCGTCCTTATCCTTTTGCAGGGAACCTTTGCGGTCGTACACACCCATGATGCGTGCCGGGGTTTCGGAAGCCATGCGCAGGGCGTCGCCCAACGGGATTCCGGCTTTTGCCATGGTGCGCACCAGTACGTCCATGGTGGCGATGCTGCCTGTCAGAGAGGAGCGGTCGGCAAGTTTGCATACGCCGTCCTCGATGATGTAGCGCGGGTCGTTGATTTCCTTGCCTTCGGTGGCGGCGCAGGAGAGGGCGTCCGTTACGAGGCAGGTGTGCTCCACGCCTTTCAGTTTGTATGCCAGTTTCAGGATGGTGGACGGCAGGTGGATGCCGTCGGCGATGAGTTCGATGGTCATGCCGTCGGTCAGGTAGACGCTTTCCACAGTGCCCTCGTACTTGTATTCGCGGCGTTTGTGGAAGCCCGGCATGGCGTTGTAGAAGTGGGCGGCGTGGGTAAATCCGGCTTCGTAGGCGGCACGGATGCCGTCGTATTCGGCTTCGGTGTGCGATACGGCTGCCAGTATGCCTTTTTCGCGCAGGTAGCTTGCGAATTCCAGCGCTCCGGGCAGTTCGGGAGAGGCATCCCAGCGGCGGATGCAACGGGTGCTTTCTACAAGCTCGCGGTACTCTTGTTCGTCAATCTCTTTCACCTGGTCGGCAAACTGCTCGCCTGCCATTTTCCTGTTGAGGTAGGGGCCTTCGATGTGAAGTCCCAGCACGGGGCTGTCCGGTTCTGCCATGAGCTGCTCGCACACTTTGGCGGCCTGATGCAGCTTGTCGAACGGAGACGAGGAAATGGTGGGGTAGAAGCTCGTTGCGCCATGAGCGAGGTGTGCGTCGATGATGCTGCGGAACGCTTCTTCGGTACATTCGTTGAAGTCGTGTCCGCCACCGCCATGCGCGTGCATGCAGACGAAGCCGGGCACGATGTACATGCCTTTGGCGTCGATGAGACGTGCGCCGATAAGGGCGAGGTCGCAGTTGGTCACTTCAAGGATTTTTCCGTCACGCATCAGGACGGAACCTTCATTCAGCCAGCCTTGCGGGGTGAATATGCGTCCATTGATAATTTGAGTTAACATGGAGGGAGGGGATTTAAGAGTTATGAGTTATAAGTTATTGGGGGTATGGGTTATGAGGGGGTTACCGTATTCTCCGTCTCCGGTGGTGGCGCTGTTTCTGCCGGTACTTGCGTATCTTGCCGTACACCAGCCATACGAACAGTACGCCGAATACGGAGAATATCAGCAGTACGATGCCGGTGTTGAGGTTGTCGCCTTTCACGCGGCTCCACATTTCGAGTACGAGTTCGGTGCGGTCGCCGAAGTCACGTATCATGGCGCAGCGCTCCACGACTTTTCTGTCGGGATATTGTACGGGATTGATTTGCAGGCTGTCCGCACCTACACCTTCACCGAAGAAGTAGCTGAGGTCGGAACGCGTCGCGATGGCGGTGTCCCGTTTGGCTTCCATGATTTCGGGGGTGGCAACGGCGCTGACGTAACCTATGGCGTCCATATTGCGCAGGGCGATGCCGGGTTGGCAGAGATAGTTGATGAAGTAGGCGGCAGCCTTGGGATTACGCGCGTATTTGGGGATTACCCAGCCGTCGTACCAGATGTTGCTGCCTTCGCGCGGCACTTCGTAGGCAAGGTCTACGCCTACCGCTTCGGCTTCCTCGATGGCCCATACGGCATCGCCGCTCCAGGTGAGGTTGAGCCAGGTCTTGTTCTTGGTCATCATCTCCTTGCCGAAATCGGCTTCCCAACCGGAGATATTGGGCTTCATGGCTTTCAGATACTCTTCGGCCAGGGCTATGGCTTCGGGGGAGTTGTCGTTCATCAGTTGCTCCACGGTGACGGTGCCGTCGGCAAGCCGACGGGCGTGGGCGTAGATGATGGCGGTTCCGTAGGCGTCGCGGTAGCTGTCTTTCATCAGGATTTTACCCTTGTTCTTGGAGTTCCAGAGGCAGTGCCAGCTGCCGGCTTCGTCGGGGGTGATGAAGTTGCGGTTGTACAGGATGCCGGCCGTGCCCCACATGTATGGTACGGCATAGTCGGTGGTGGTGCGTCCCGGCTGACTGGTCTTGTTCAGCTCCCGGCGGATGTAGGGGGAGATGTTGGGCAGGTAGTCCGGGGTCTTGCCGAAGTCGCGGTCGATGGGCAGGAGAAGGTTCTTCTTCAGCATCCGTTCGATGATGTATTCCGAGGGGCACACCACGTCGAAGTCTTCGTGGCCGCGCTCTATCTTGGTGAGCATGATTTCGTTGATGTCGAACACCTGGTAGATAAGGCGGATGTCCTGCCCCGTCTGTTGCTTGTACCAGGCGGGGAACTCGGCAAGTACGTCTTCGTCGATGTAGTCCGCCCAGTTGTAGACTTTCAGTACGTGGCTGCGCTCTTCGCCCGAGTCCTTGCACGAGGCGGCTGCGAGGACGAGGCAAAGGAGAAGGAGTATGTGTGTTAATCTTTTCATTTTTTTTGTTCAGCAGGTTTATCTTGACTATACTTTCATTTTTCGGCTTGCGGGATGAATCTTTCCGTCCTGCGGGATGAAAAAATTCGTCTCACGAAGCGGGCGTATCCCGTCTTGCGGGGCGGATGATTTCATCTCACGGGAGCAGTCACCTTAGCCCGTGAGCAATCACCTCGCCCCGTGAGATGGGGCGGGTTTAATTTTTCCGTGCACGTTCCGCACGCTTGTTGATGACAATCAGCAGCACCAGCACCGTAACGAATATAATGGTGGAGAGGGGACGCAGCTCCGGTGTCAGTCCGCCTTTGCGCGCATCGGCGTAGATGTAGGTGGAGAGTGTTTCCAGTCCTTCGTTTCCAATGGTGAATATGGTTACTGCGAAATCGTCGATGGAGAGCGTGAAGGCAAGGATGAAACCGCTTATCATGCCCGGAAATATCTCCGGCAGAATCACCTTGCGCAATGCCTGGAAAGGAGTGGCTCCGAGGTCGAGGGCGGCTTCGTACACGTTCTGGTTCATCTTCTTCAAACGGGGCATCACGCTCAGCACTACGTAGGGGGTGCAGAACGTGATGTGCGCCAGTACCACCGTCGCGAATCCCTGCGAGATGCCGAAGCTGACGAACAGCAGGAACAGCGACACACCCGTGATGATGTCCGCGTTCATCATCGGAATGGCGTTGGCGAAGTTCATCACCTGACGCGTGCGTGTGCGCAGGTTGAAGATGCCGATGGCCGCGATGCTGCCCAACGCCGTACTGGCGGTGGCTGCCAGCATGGCAATGGCGAATGTGTTCCAGATGGCGTTCATCAGCGAGTGGTGCATGCCGCCCGTGAAGAGGGAGCTGTACAGCTTGGTGGAGAATCCCGTCCAGTTGCCCAGCACTTTGGCCTCGGTGAACGAGAATATCATTATGATAAGGATAGGCGAGTAGAGCAGCGCAAGCAGCAGCCACAGGTAGCCTTTGGCAAGAATACGCGTCATCATATCACACCTCCGCTTTCATTGGATGCGCTGTCCTCTTCGTTCGTAAAGAGGATGGTGACGCCTATCAGCAACAGCATGATGAGCGACAAGGCCGCACCGTAGTTCCACATTCCGTTGTATATATTCTCCTGCACGGTCGTTCCGAAGAGCTTGATGTTGTTCATCGTCAGCAGTTCGGCAATGGCGAAGGTGCTTACCGTAGGCATGAACACCATTACGATGCCGCTCATGATGCCCGGCATGGAGAGGGGCAGTATCACTTTGCCGAATACCTGCAAGGGGTTGGCTCCGAGGTCTTGGGCGGCTTCAATGAGGTTGTGGTCCATCTTCTGCAAGGTGTTGTAGATGGGGTATATCATGAACGGCAGGAAGTTGTACACCATACCGAACACGAGCGCGCCTTCGCCCAACGGCAGGTTGAGGAAGTCGAACAGCGCCACTGTGGCGAGCGTGCGTATCAGTATGTTCACCCACATGGGCAGGATAAACAGCACCACCATCGTCTGCGAGGTGTTGAACTGCCGCTGGCTGAGGATGTAAGCCGCCGGATAACCCAGCAACAGGCACGCCAGCGTCGTGATGATGGCTATGCCGATGGAATATACGAACGTGTTCATCGCTTCCGGGTGCATCATGAACTTGCGGAAATTGGCGAAGGTAAACGCTCCGTCGGCATCCGTAAAGGCGTACAGCACAATCAGCAGTAGCGGCACTATCACAAATATCAGCAGGAACAGCGCGTAGGGAACCGTCCAGTTGCGCCGCCGCATGAAGAAAGAAGATAACTTGTTTAACATCGCCTTATCACTTTATCGCCTTGTCATTTACTGTTACCCGTATGTTTTCCGGCGCAATCCGTATGCCCACTCTGTCGCCGTCGTCCCATACGTCGTTGGTGTCTACGAAGATGTCTTCGTCCCAGTCGGTAAATACGGTGAGGTGGTAGTGGTTTCCTTTGTAGAGGATGAATTTCACTTCGCCCGTCAGTCGTCCGTCTTCTTCGTTGTCCTCGAGGATGACGTTCCGGAAGTCCACTTCCACCGTTACGGGCGTTT
>OGFE01000768.1_pt1 | contig 27906 bp, 20 predicted proteins | sample 1570811 | NCBI WGS metagenome assembly OGFE01 (sample SAMEA2581967, study PRJEB24529) | metagenome | biome: Human gut stool | place: China | collected 2011 | reverse complement strand
TGGGGCGGCTTTTTTGTTTATACTTTTATTTACATGAACAAACATTAAAAGATGTATGAGCAAAACAAATCTATGAAATAAACTGTTATATTTGCAGGTGTTTATGGGCAGATATTTAAAATTCATAGGTTTTCTGGTGCTTGCGTTTATTGTATGGCAAACATCGGGTGCTGCATTTGCCGACGGTAGTTCGGCAGGTGCGGAGGAGTCTATGGATATCCGAACGGCGCCTGTTGCTGCACATCATCAGGAGGAGGCATGCTTCACTTCGCCCCGTTTGCCATATTTGCCGGTTGCGGAGTTGGCAAGCAACAACGGGCATGTGCAGTTGCTTACCATGTCCCGTATCCAGCGTTCTTATATTACCGAATATATCTTTTCATTAAAGGACTGGGTGGACAAGATTGCCCAGCGTGAAGCGGTTCTATCGTTGCATAGAGAGAAGCTTTTTGATGCTACCGCTTACTATCGTTGCCAGCCTGTGTGCGAGTATTACATTTTCGCACTGCGGCGGATTCTGATTTAATGTATTATTGTCATTGTTTTTTCCCTTGAGTACGGGCATATAATGCTTGTATGGGGGGAGATTGTACTCATTATTCACTATTTCAATATTCATTAATTCATAAAACTATTTATATTATGGCAACTCAAACTATCGACGCGACTCTTTTTGCGTCTTCACATCCTGATATTGCAAAGCGTACAAGTGTTTCCGGACTTATTATTTCTGTGGGGATGATGCTGGTGGGCATTCTTATTTTCGCATCTATTTTTGAGATGAGCGATAAGTCCTCTACTTTGAGTATGGGGCTGATGGTGCTGGGTACGGCATTGATTCTGTTGGGGGTGTTCCGTTTGTTCTGGAAATCAAAAGAAATCGTTTATCTGCCGACGGGAAGTGTGGCGAAGGAACGCAGTCTGTTTTTCGATTTGAAGCATATAGGAAAACTGACCGAGATGCTCGAAAGCGGTAAGCTCGACGGTGAAGCCGGTGTCAAGAGTGAGTCGAGTGGTAATGTACGTCTGGACGTTATGATTTCGCAAGACAATAAATTTGCTGCACTTCAATTGTTTCAGTTTGTGCCTTACACTTACACTCCGGTGACCTCGGTGTGCTACTTTACGGGTAATGAAGCTGCGGCGGTTTCGGCATTCTTGTCCAGATGCAAGGCGATGTAAGCGGATGCTGCGGGTAAGGAACCGTTAGGATATGGAGTGGGGATTAGTCGGCGACGGCAATCCCCATTTTTTTCATAAGGAAGCACGCATTCATGTTCTGCGCTACGCCAGGGCGGAGGCGGTAAGAGAATGTCAGCTCGTTGTCGGTGATATCCGCTTCGAAGCGGTAGTTGCAGATATTTCCGGGGAAGAGGTCGATGAGGGTGCCCAGCAATAAGTCGTGCGTGGCGATGATGCCGTTTGCCTGCAAGGCCATGAACTGCTTGATGAGTGCGAAAGACCCTTTCTGCTTATCCATTGAGTTTGTTCCTTTCAGTATTTCGTCGAGGATGATGAAGAGTTCCTCGCCCGATTGCAGCTTGTCGATGATGAGTTTCAGGCGTTTGAGTTCGGCAAAGAAGTAGGACTCGTTGTCGGTCAGGGAGTCGCTGGTGCGCAGGCTGGTGATGAGACGGGCGGGATATGCCTCCATCTCTTCCGCGCAGACGGGCATGCCGGTGCAGGCAAGCAGGTAGTTGATGCCTATCGTGCGCAGATAGGTGCTCTTTCCTGCCATGTTGGCGCCGGTGATGATGATGAAGAAAGGGCGTTTCTCCATGTCGATGTCGTTGCGGACACAACGGTCGCGATGCATCAGGGGATGTCCCAGGGCTTTTGCGCGAAGCATGAAACGGGTGTTGTTGCCGGTGTTTCCCGTATCAGCTTTCTTCGTATCGGAAGAGATGTTGACTTTGGCGGCAATCATATCGGCCTTGTCGAGCAGGGTGGGATAAGAATAGTCCGGATGATTATAGGCGAAGGTTGCCAGCGAGTTGAGGGCATCCATCTGTCCGAGGGCGCTGAGCCAATGCGGCAGTTCGCGGGCATATTGCTCTTTCCAGGCTTCGATGCGCATTATCTGTCGCAGTTCCCAAAAAAACAGACCGTTGAGAATGACGTACATGAATACGTTGTTGCGTTGGTCCAGTTCGTTCATCAGTTTGCTCAGCCGGCTGATGGCGAGGGAGGCTTTCCGTTGTTCGCCGCCAATTTCTTCTTTGATGCGTTTCAGCAGGTTGCATTGCATGGGTTGGGCTTCCATCAGTTTGAGCAGTCCGGCATACGTACCGAGGATTTGCAGTTTCTTGCCGTACACAGCCTGTATTTTGGTGATCTTTCCGGTAAAGGCGAATCCGGCGGTGACAAAGAGCGTCCAGATCACTCCCCACATGCTTGCGGGCAGATAACCGGTAAGCATAAGGAGCAGACAGATGCCGTTGATGCCGGTGACGGTTGCCGGCAGAAGTCGTAAGAACTTATTCTTGCGGAATACGCCGGGACTTGCCGCCCATGCTTTCAGTTCGGTTTCGTCGGCTGCTGTGCCTTTGTGCAGCATGCCGAGGATGCGGAAGTGCTGGCGGAATTGCAGTTCGGGAGCCAGTTCGCGTACGGCTGCCTGTCGTTCCAGTATATCCTCTTTCTTTTCGAGATGCTGTCCCAGCCAGTTTGCCAACAGGCGTTTTCCCGGTTCGGTGCAGGTGCGGTTGACGTACTGGAACAATGAATGTGTGCCGAATACGTCCAGATCGTAGGCATACAGGTGGGCGGGGTCGACAAACTCCTCGCCGGCATCGAAGCAGGACGTATCGTAATCCAGCGCGGCCAACTCCTGCCGGTTCACCTCTGCTCTCTTTTCCTGATAGTCTTTGCGGCGAAACAGGTTGTTGTGGTACTTTATCAGAAGGATGAACGGCAGCAGGGTGACGAGTGCGATTCCTGCCAGTATCGTCCAACTTTCCTCCCGGAAGTAGATAATCCCTGCGATTCCTGCCACGAACAGCAGCAATCGTAAGGAGCCGGTATGGTAAATTGCTTGCTGTATTTTGTTCGACTCTTGTTGTGCTTCCTCCGCAATGCGGCTGTATGTTGATTTTATTTTTTCAATGCTTTCCATTTATTCCCATGCTTTATAGATTGGCAAAGGTAAGTAAATATATGGTTTTCCTCTCCTAAGAAGATGTGAAATGCCAACGGTTGGTATTCAAAATACCACAGTTTGGTATTCGAAGTACCACAGTTTGGTACGAGGGCTACCACAGCTTGGTACAAGGACTACCACAGTTTGGTACGGCGTGTACCAAAGGTTGGTATTCGGTTGGTATATGTATCTCGTTTGTAATCAGTAGTGTATCCCGGTAGTTCCAACAAGGGGGTCCCGCATTTCTGCTTTAGATGTTTTTGTCTGCGACAGAGAGGGTTGGGCAAGGCCGGTGCAGACATACGAAAATCATTTTATGGGCGATACGATGTTTTTTTCCTCTCTATGTTTGCTGAATAAGGATAAAAAATGTACCTTTCGCCTGGGTAAGTAAAGTTTCAGAAAGAAAGGGAAATGATATGAAAGTACGTTGGTTGTTAGGGATATTGGCCTTATTGGGCTTGCCTTGCTCGGCTCAGCAGATAATGTATTCCAACTTGAAAGCGTTGGTGGAAGGCCGCGGAGATACGGTCACGATATTGAAAGTGGAGAAGCGTTCCAAGAACCAGATTTATCTGATGGGCGGTGCGGATTATCGTATAGAGGCGGAAGACAACTCCGGCTTGTGCCGTTATTTGAAATCACGTTGTTATGCGGTGCGGATGGATACGTCGCTCTACGTCAACTGCAAGAAGATGCGCTATAAGCGTTACCGTTTCGGCGGTTGGTATGCGCCTGCCATGTGGGTGAAAGGTAAGATTTATTTCTGTGCGCAACCTGTGGGGCAGGTTGCTGCAAGCACCGCAACCCCGCCCGATGCAACGAAGCTGGGCGGTGAAGTGGGGGATGCCATCAATGCTTCGGGGCTGGTCTTTGCGCGTGTGTATTATGAGTTGAATCCGGAAACGGGACGCTCGGAGTTTGTGGGCAGGGAGAAGATGCTGGAACTGCTGGCGGACTATCCTGCGCTGCAAGAAGCATTTGAAAAAGAAACGAGCGAGTCGGCGGAGGTCATCGGGAGATATTTGAGACAGCTCGAGTCTGAACCGACTTGTTCCACCGAATCAGCCCAAGCCCTTATCGAACTGACCAAGAAAGCGAGAAACGGTCATCTGCCTTCACAACAGGAGTGGGAAATATTGTTTGCCACCGATGGATATAAGCAGTTTTTTGACCGCCCTGTGGGGAAATCGCTGAAAAAAACTTTTAAGGCTTCTTATGAAATTGTTTTCGACCGGAATTTAAAGGCTGTTAAGGATAGTATCTTGTCCGTTCCCCTTCAGACGATGAAGAACAATGAAGATATCGTACGTTATTTTTGTATTCAAAATCTCAGCCGGTTTGGCGATGACCTTGATAGGCTCGATGACTATTTGGCAGGTTCTGCCCTCTCCGGCGCTTTTGTCCGTGGCAACAAGCAAGCCTTGAAATACTTACCGGATAGTTTTGCGATGCGACATCCCGATCACAGTAAATTCTACATTCTCTTGTTTACCCCCGAAGCCTGGTCGCTCAGCGGCAATGTATTTATGGATTTGAATTGTGTTTATAGTCAGGATGAAGAATCCCTGGTCAATCTGATAGGTCACGAACTGCATCACAGCTATCGTTGGGGCTATCTTCGAGAGAAATACAAAGACAGTGGAAGTCCTGTTGCGGCCGCGTTGAGCATGATGCAGTCGGAGGGTTGCGCTGATATTCTGAACAAGTTCGAGGGTCCTTATTCTATGAAAGACGCCGGGCTTTTCGGTGAAGATGTGTTGAAACAGATGAACGAAAACTACTACAATACGCCGAAGCTACTGCAAAAGATAGATTCTTTGACGGTGGGTTACTCGAAAGGAACAGTGGACGCCGATGTCTATGGGCAGGTTGCCAAGTTACCGGTTAACGGCGGACATCCGAATGGCTTTTATATGGCGACGCTCATCAAGCACCAACTCGGATTGCAGGCGATTGTCGACAATTCTGTGGAGCCGGTGATGTTTGTGGAAACCTATAACAAGGCTGCACGGAAAGCAGGTGATGAATATGTCTTTACTGATGAATTTGTGGCTTATGTAAAACAACAGTATAAGTTAATGGAGAAGTAATTGTTTCTGACTTTATGATAAATAATCCCGGTGTTCTATTGTGAATACCGGGATTTATTTTTATATTGCGATAGATAACGTGCATTGGTTGATGATTTGCGGCTGTGCATGATGTGCCTCTATGTGATGCCTTGTATTATTAACTTTAATGATCTGCTATGATGAAAGGAAGAGTTTTATTCGTGCTTCTTCTGCACGTTGCTTTAGCTTCAACGCTTTCCGGATGCAGAACTGCAGATGTTGTAGGAGGGCAAGCCGCTCATCGTGCGGCTTTGCAGGCTTTGTCTTCCCGGAGTTGCAAGATTATATTGGAGGAGGTTTATACTCCTTCCGACCGTCCTGAAAAACTTCGTGCCCAACAAGTTACCGGCAGCTATTTGATAATAAAGGGAGACAAGATGCTGGCTTATCTAACTCGTGAGGACAACAGTCCGAAGCTCTTCTTCGGTAGCTCACCGCTGAATGACGGTGAGGCGGCTTTGCAGATGGGCGTACCGGAGACGCAGAAGAATGGAGATGTTAACATCACTTTGCGGGTGCAGGGCAATGCGCATTATCGGACCTTTGAATGGAACATGACGCTCTATCACGACTCCAACCAATGTTTCGTGCAGGCGAGCAAGGTTTACATGGCAGGGAATTTCAGTTTCAAAGGGCGTATCCTGCCTTTGTCCGAAAAGTGAACAGAACCTTTCCGTAACGGAGGAAACAAAAAGTCTTTCTCCTGTATCCACTTTAATAAGGTGCAGGTTTACTAAATGATAAATAATCCCGGTATTCTATTGTGAATATCGGGATTTATTTTTATATTGCGGCAGATACAGAGCTACATCTGCTGACAATTTGTAACTATTCACCTTATTATACTATGGAGATTACCTTAAGCAAAACACTGCCCCCTTATCCCGCCTTCGTAGAAGGCATCCGGCGGGCTCCCGACCGCGGCTACACCCTCGACCCGGTACAAACGGCTACGGCATTGAAGAATGCCCTGCGCTACATCCCTAAAGAACTGCACGAAACGCTTGCACCGGAGTTCATGGAAGAACTCCGCACGCGCGGACGCATCTACGGTTACCGTTACCGCCCGCAAGGCGACCTCAAGGCAAAGCCCATTGACGAATACAAAGGACGCTGCATCGAGGGCAAGGCCTTTCAGGTGATGATAGACAATAACCTCTGTTTCGACATCGCCCTCTATCCTTACGAACTCGTTACCTACGGCGAAACGGGACAGGTGTGCCAAAACTGGATGCAATACCGCCTGATAAAACAATACCTCGAAGTTCTCACCTGCGACCAGACGCTCGTCATCGAAAGCGGGCATCCGCTGGGGCTCTTCAAGTCGAAGCCCGAAGCGCCGCGCGTCATCATTACGAACGCCATCATGGTGGGGCTTTATGACAACCAGCAGGACTGGCACACAGCCATGCAGATGGGCGTTGCCAATTACGGGCAGATGACTGCCGGCGGGTGGATGTACATCGGTCCGCAGGGCATCGTGCATGGCACTTTCAATACCCTCCTGAACGCCGGGCGATTGAAACTCGGCATTCCGCAAGACGGCGACTTGCGCGGACGGCTTTTTGTATCCTCCGGTCTGGGCGGCATGAGTGGCGCCCAACCCAAAGCTGCCGAAATGTCGGGAGCTGCCGCTATCATAGCCGAAGTGGACGCTTCACGTATCGACACCCGTCATCGTCAGGGATGGGTGGGGCACGTGACGGATTCGCTGCCGCAGGCCTTCTCACTGGCCAAAGAGGCCATGGACAGTCGCACCCCCATTTCCATTGCCTATCATGGCAATGTGGTGGATCTCTTGGAATATGCCGCAAAAGAACAGGTACACATAGATCTGCTATCCGACCAGACATCCTGCCATGCCGCCTACGACGGCGGCTACTGTCCCGCAGGGCTGACCTTTGAGGAGCGTACCCGGATGCTGCACGAGAACCCGGCGGAATTCCGCCGTAAGGTGGATGCTACGCTGAAACGCCATTTCCTTGCCATAAAAGAGCTCGTGGGGCGGGGCACGTACTTCTTCGATTACGGCAACTCCTTTATGAAAGCCGTCTACGATGCCGGCGTCACCGAAATAGCGCGCAACGGCAGTGATAAGAACGGGTTCATCTTCCCCAGCTATGTGGAGGACATCATGGGGCCCGAACTCTTTGATTACGGTTACGGACCTTTCCGCTGGGTATGTCTCAGTGGCAGGCACGAAGACCTGGTGAAGACCGACCGGGCGGCCATGGAGTGTATCGATCCCACGCGCCGCGGACAGGACTTGGATAATTACAATTGGATTCGCGATGCCGAAAAGAATAATCTGGTGGTGGGCACGCAGGCGCGTATCCTCTATCAGGATGCCGAAGGACGCATGAAGATTGCACTCCGCTTCAACGAGATGGTGCGCCGGGGCGAAGTAGGCCCGATTATGTTGGGACGCGACCACCACGATGTCAGCGGTACGGATTCCCCTTTCCGCGAGACATCCAACATCAAGGACGGCAGCAACGTAATGGCGGATATGGCTGTGCAATGCTTTGCCGGTAACTGTGCGCGGGGCATGAGCCTTGTGGCGCTGCACAATGGCGGCGGAGTGGGCATAGGCAAAGCCATCAACGGCGGCTTCGGCATGGTGTGCGACGGCTCCGAAAGGGTGGACGAAATTCTGCGTTCCGCCATGCTTTGGGATGTTATGGGAGGCGTGGCACGCCGTTCGTGGGCACGCAACGAGCATGCCATGGAAACCAGCGAGGAGTTCAACCGCACCCATTCGGATGGCTACCACATCACGATTCCTTACGTGGCGGATGAAGAACTGATTGATAGATATATAAAACAATAATAACAGGCTTGTTATAGGGGAGATAAGGGTATAAGAGATTGGGCCTGTTCTTTTGTTTTTATGTCTGAGAGAAAGAATATGCCAATCTAAAAATAATATATCTGTATCCTCGTGTTAGCAAATTAAAAACATAACCATTATGAACCGAATCGTAGAATGTGTCCCCAATTTCAGTGAGGGACGCGACTTGCAGAAAATAGACCGGATTGTAGCCCCGTTTCGTGGCAGGCAGGGTGTCAAGTTGTTGGATTACAGTAACGATGAAGACCACAACCGCCTCGTCGTCACCGTAGTGGGCGAGCCCGAACCGCTGCGCGATGCTGTGCTTGAGGCCATCGGCGTGGCAGTGGAGCTCATCGACCTGAACAAGCATCAGGGACAGCATCCCCGTATGGGTGCGGTGGACGTTGTGCCCTTCATTCCTATTAAGAATGTAACGATGGAAGAAGCCATTGCGCTCTCCAAGGAAGTGGGCGGGGAAGTGGCGAAACGTTATAACCTGCCTGTGTTCCTTTACGAGAAATCCGCATCAGCCCCTCACCGGGAAAACCTTGCGGCTGTCCGGAAAGGCGAGTTCGAGGGTATGGCGGAGAAAATAAAACTCCCCGAATGGCAGCCCGACTTCGGTCCCGCCGAGCGGCATCCCACTGCGGGAACGGTGGCGGTTGGCGCGCGTATGCCGCTGGTGGCCTATAACATCAACCTGAATACGCCGAGTCTGGAGATTGCGCACGATATTGCCAAGAAGATACGCTTCATCGGCGGCGGCCTGCGCTATTGCAAGGCCATGGGAGTGGAGTTGAAAGACCGGGGAATCACGCAGGTGTCTATCAATATGACCGACTATACCCGTACCGCTCTTTATCGCGCCTTCGAATTGGTACGCATCGAAGCGCGCCGCTACGGTGTCAGCATCGTGGGCAGTGAGATTATCGGCCTTGTGCCCATGGAAGCGCTGATTGATACGGCTTCCTATTACCTCGGACTGGAGAACTTCTTGATGCAGCAGGTGCTCGAAGCCCGGATAATGGAGTGAGTGCCCGACGTGTGAATAGCACACAACTGTCTTTCAGTGATCAATGTTCTGAACTTTAAATGAAACAGAAACAAATATGACGGAGAATCTTATCATCTTCAACGCTCGTGTCGTCACTCCCATCGGCTTTTCCGCCCGTTGTGGCAGGGAAATGGAAGAGATCTGCATCATGGATGACGCTACGGTGGAAGTCACCGGCGGCGTCATCACCTACGTAGGCCCTAATCGTGGCGAGGACCGCGACGGATACTATCAGCGCTACTGGCACTACAACGCCCGGGGCAAATGCCTTCTGCCCGGCTTTGTGGACTCGCATACGCACTTCGTTTTTGGCGGGGAGCGTGCCGAGGAGTTCTCATGGCGCTTGAAGGGCGAAAGCTACATGTCCATTATGGAGCGCGGAGGAGGCATTGTCAGCACAGTGGCTGCCACCCGCAACAGCAACTTCATCCAGTTGCGCGGCAAGGCGGAGGGCTTCTTGAAGCAGATGAGCGTCATGGGAGTGACCACCGTCGAGGGAAAAAGCGGTTACGGCTTGGACAAGGAGACCGAGCTGCTGCAACTCCGCGTCATGCGCAGCCTGAACAATGACGAGCACAAGCGGGTGGACATCGTTTCCACTTTTCTTGGCGCACATGCAGTGCCGCAGGAGTATGTCGGGCGTACGGACGATTATGTGGATTTCATCATTCGCGAAGTGATGCCCGCCGTCGTTCAGAACCGGTTGGCAGAGTTTTGCGATGTCTTTTGCGAGCAGGGCGTGTTCTCCATCGGGCAGTCCCGCCGACTGCTGACTGCCGCTCGTGATATGGGATTGGCGCTGAAGCTCCATGCCGATGAAATAGTGCCGCTGGGCGGTGCGGGACTGGCTGCGGAACTTTCCGCCGTATCCGCCGACCACCTGCTGCACGCTTCCGATGCCGACATCCATGCCATGGCGGACAAAGGCGTGGTTGCCACCTTGCTCCCTCTTACCGCCTTTGCCCTGAAAGAACCTTATGCCCGCGGGCGTGAGATGATTGACGCCGGCTGTGCCGTAGCATTGGCCACCGACCTTAATCCCGGCAGTTGCTTCTCCGGTTCCATCCCGCTCACTATCGCACTGGCTTGCATCTATATGAAGATGAGTGTCGAGGAGACCATTACCGCCCTTACCCTGAACGGCGCCGCCGCCCTGAATCGTGCCGGCAGCATCGGCAGCATAGAGGTGGGAAAGAAAGGGGACTTTGTGGTGCTGAATACGGATAATTATCATTTCCTGCCCTATTATGTGGGCATGAATTGTGTGCACGCTACGGTGAAGGAGGGCGTACTCCACCCGGTGCTTTAGCGGTGCGTTAATAGCGAATTGATACCTAATTGTGTAATACCTAATAATAATTTAATCCCATGTTAGTCGATTTAACAGTCAAAGAGTTTTTGAATAAAGTGGCGGGCAGCGACCCCGTCCCCGGCGGCGGAAGCATTGCCGCATTGAATGGCGCCATTGCTTCGGCTTTGGCGGCAATGGTAGCCAATCTCACTGTCGGCAAGAAAGGCTATGAGGCGCACGAGGAGCTGATGCGGCATATTGCGGGAGTGGCATCGCAGGAGAAAGACACCTTCATCGAAGACATTGACCGCGACTCCGAAGCGTACGACAGTGTATTTGCCTGCTTCAAGATGCCGAAAGCCACCGACGAGGAGAAGGCCGCCCGCAGCGCCGCCATTCAGGAAGCCACCAAGTTTGCAGCCCTCGTGCCCATGCAGGTGGCACGTAATGCCTACGAACTGATGACTGTCATCATGGATGTGGCACGCCTGGGCAATCGTAATGCCGTAACCGATGCCTGCGTGGCGATGATGTCTGCCCGCTCTGCCGTATTGGGGGCATTGATGAATGTGCGCATCAACCTCGGTTCGCTCAAAGATAAAGAGTTCGTTGCCAAGCTGCAGGCCGAAGCCTGTGAACTGGAACGCCTTGCCTGTGCCAAAGAGAAAGAATTGTTGGACGAAATCAATGAGGAGCTCAAAGTATGAAGAATGTCTACTATGTCGGTTCGGGCGAGCTGACCTTCGACCTTATCGAACGCATCATCAACGAGAACCTGAAACTTGAGTTGGCTCCCGAAGCCAAAGAACGCATACAGAAATGCCGCGACTATCTGGATAAGAAAACCGCCGAATCCGCCGAACCTCTCTACGGGATCACCACCGGCTTCGGCTCCCTGTGCAGCAAAAGCATCTCGCCCGACGAACTGGGCACCTTGCAGGAGAACCTCATCAAAAGCCATGCTTGCAGCGTGGGCGAGGAGATCCGTCCTGTCATCATCAAACTGATGATGCTGCTCAAGGCGCATGCGCTTTCATTGGGGCACAGCGGCGTGCAGGTCATTACCGTACAGCGCATCCTCGACTTCTTCAACAACGACGTGATGCCTATTGTCTACGACCGCGGCTCCTTGGGAGCATCGGGCGACCTTGCTCCGCTTGCCAATCTTTTCCTGCCTCTTATCGGTGTGGGTGACGTGTACTATAAAGGCCGGAAGCGCGAGGCAATCAGCGTACTCGATGAATTCGGCTGGGAGCCCGTCAAACTGATGAGCAAGGAAGGCCTTGCCTTGCTGAACGGTACGCAATTCATGAGCGCCAACGGTGTCTTTGCCATTCTTAAAGCCTTCCGCCTCTCCAAGAAAGCCGACCTGATAGCCGCCCTCTCCCTGGAAGCCTTTGACGGTCGCATCGACCCGTTCATGGATTGCATCCAGCAAATCCGTCCCCACAAAGGACAAATCGAAACGGGCGAGAACTTCCGCAAACTGCTGGAGGGCAGCGAACTCATCGCCCGCCCCGGCAAGCATGTGCAGGATCCGTATTCTTTCCGTTGCATTCCGCAGGTGCATGGCGCAACGAAGGATGCTATCCGGTATGTCTCTTCGGTTTTGCTGACGGAGATTAATTCTGTGACGGACAATCCTACCATCTTTCCGGATGAAGACCGTATCATCTCCGGCGGAAACTTTCATGGGCAGCCGTTGGCTATCTCGTACGATTTCTTAGGGATCGCCCTTGCCGAACTGGGAAACATCTCCGAACGCCGTATCGCCCAGCTCATCATGGGACTGCGGGGACTGCCGGAGTTTCTGGTTGCCAATCCCGGCCTGAACTCCGGGTTTATGATTCCTCAATATGCCGCCGCCTCTATGGTGAGCCAGAACAAGATGTACTGCTATGCTGCCAGCAGCGACTCTATCGTGTCCAGCAACGGACAGGAGGACCATGTCAGTATGGGAGCCAACGCAGCCACGAAGCTCTACCGCATCATGGACAACTTGGAACACATCCTTGCCATCGAACTGATGAATGCTGCACAGGGCATTGATTTCCGCCGCCCGCAAAAAACCTCGCCTCTCTTGGAAGGCTTCCTGCGCGAATACCGCAAAGAGGTTCCTTTTGTGAAAGACGACATTGTGATGTACAAGGAAATTCATAAAACAGTGGCGTTCCTGAGCCGGACCAAGTTTGATTATTAGGAATCTTCCCAATAAATCTGCGAGAACACTAATTTTTATTAATCGTTTAACAAAAGAAAGAAAACTTAATTGGTGAATTAAGTTTTCTTTCTATATTTGCTTCGTTTTATTTCCAAAATGAATAAAAAGAGTTTTTGAAATTTAAAAGGAAGAGAAATGAGCGAATATACCAAGCACCTTACTCCTCGTCCGGAACTGAGAGAACGGATCATTGAAACTGCGGTGAAGGCCTTTGCTGCGCAAGGTATCAAAAGTATTACGATGGATGACATCGCAACTTCGTTGGGCATCTCCAAGCGTACTCTGTATGAGGTGTTTCCTGATAAGGAGACCTTGCTGGAAGAGTGTATCCTGAGAGGTCAGAAAGAGGGGGATGAATATCTGAAGAATGTGCTTGCTACATCCGAGAATGTATTGGAAGTCCTGTTGAAATGCTACCAGCGCAGTATCGAAAAGTTCCATGCCACCAACAAGAAGTTTTTTGAGGACATCAAGAAGTATCCCAAAGCCTATAAGCTGATGACCAAACGGCATGATCAGGACTCGGAAGAAACGGTGAACTTTTTCAAGGAAGGCGTGAAGCAGGGCATCTTCCGCGATGATGTGAATTTTGCCATTATCAATCTGTTGGTAAGGGAGCAGATTGACTTGCTGATGAATACGGATATTTGCAAGGAGTATTCGTTCCTTGAAGTTTATGAGTCTATCATGTTCACTTTCCTCCGGGGAATTTCTACGGAGAAAGGGGCGCATGAGTTGGAGGTGTTCATCCGGGAATACCGCAAAAAGATAATCTCCGGAAATAGCGAGACAGAGAACAAATAGAAAACGATTAATTCTTTTATGAAGATGCAGAGATTTTTTGAGGGTAAGAAATGGGTATTGGCCGTTGCCATAGTGTTGGTTGGTGCTTATGCACGAGCACAAGGGACGAAAGATACTTTGACCCTGAACCTTGCCAAAGCCATAGAGATTGCTTTGAGCGACAATCCTACTATTAAAGTGGCGGAAGAGGAGATTGCACTGAAAAAGGTGAGCCATAAGGAAACCTGGCAAAACCTGTTGCCCGAAGCGAGCATTTCGGGAAGTATGAGCCACACTATTACGGCGCCGCAGTTCAGTATCGGCGACCAGACTGTGAAAATGGGTAAAGACAAGGCGAACACAGCCACCGGAGCGTTGAACATAAGTCTGCCCCTGTTTGCACCGGCAGTGTATCGCGCCATGTCGATGACAAAAACGGACATTGAGCTGGCGGTAGAGAAGTCGCGTGCCTCCAAACAGGATTTGGTGAATCAGGTGACCAAGGCCTACTATCAGTTGATGTTGTCGCAGGACTCATACGATGTTCTGCAAAAAAGCTATAAGCTGGCAGAAGACAATTATAACATAGTCAACGCTAAATACCGGCAGGGTGCGGTGAGTGAATTTGACAAAATCAGCGCCGAGGTACAGATGCGCAGCGTGAAGCCGAGTGTCATTTCGGCCGGAAACGCTGTGACGCTCTCCAAATTGCAACTCAAAGTATTGATGGGTATAACGGCCGATCTGGATATTAAGATAGACGACAGTCTGGCGGCTTATGAGGGAGTTGTGTTTGCCAATCAGTTGGATAATGCGATGCACGAAGGCTTGGTGAACAATACCACGATGAAGCAACTGGAGTTGAACCGCCTGATGCTTCAGAAGAACATCAAGTCCTTGCGCACCAACTTCATGCCGACACTGGCTTTGGGCTATTCTTATCAGTATCAGTCCATGAACAACGACAGTTGGAATGTATTCAACTACAACTACGGAAGCAGTTCTTCGCTGGTGTTCAGTTTGAGTATTCCTTTATACAAGGCAAGCAACTTTACAAAACTGAAATCCAACCGCATCCAGATGCGCCAGTTGGACCAGAACCGCATCGATACGGAACGCAAGCTGAATATGCAGATTACCAGCTATCAGGATAATATGGCAGCCAGCTCGGAACAGGTGTCCAGCAACAAGGAGAATGTGATGCAGGCCGAAAAAGCGGTGCAGATTGCCGGCAAACGCTACGAGGTGGGCAAAGGAACTGTGCTTGAACTGAACACCTCGCAAGTGCAGCTCACTGAGGCCGAGTTGACTTACAACCAATCCATATACGATTATTTGGTGGCTAAAGCCGATCTTGACCAAGTGTTGGGAAGAGATTACATAAGCAAAGATCAGAAATAAAAATCAGAACAACGATATGAAGAAAAGTTTTCAAATGATTGCCCTGCTTGCAGTAGCACTGTTGGGCGCTTGCAGCGGCGGGAAGGACAAGGCTGTCGCTGAACATGTGGATGAAAAGCCGAGAGTGAAGCTGGCGGATGTGAAAGCGCGTCCGGTAGAACAGATCCATGAATACACCGCTACTGTCGAAGCAGAGGTGAAGAACAATATAGCTCCTTCGTCTCCGGTGCGTATAGACAGGATATTGGTGGAAGTGGGCGACCGCGTATCCAAAGGCCAGAAGCTGGTCAGCATGGATGAGGCCAACCTGAAACAAACCAAGTTCCAGCTTGATAACCAGGAGATTGAGTTCAAGCGTATGGACGAACTGTACAAAGTGGGCGGTGCATCCAAGTCGGAATGGGATGCAGCCAAAATGGCTTTGGACATAAAGGAGACGGCCTATCGCAACCTCTTGGAAAACACCTCGTTGCTCAGCCCGATAAACGGTGTTGTAACAGCCCGTAATTATGACAACGGCGACATGTACAGCGGTGGGGAACCTGTGTTGGTGGTGGAACAGATCACTCCGGTGAAACTGCTCATCAACGTTTCCGAAACCTATTTCACCCAAGTGAAGAAAGGCGCTCCCGTAGCAGTGAAGCTGGATGTCTATGGCGACGAACCGTTTGAAGGCTACATCAGCTTGGTTTATCCTACGGTAGACCCGAATACACGCACCTTCCCTGTGGAGATTAAACTCTCCAATAAGGACCAGCGCGTGCGTCCCGGAATGTTTGCCCGCGCCACACTTAATTTCGGCTCCAAGGACAATGTGGTTGTGCCCGACTTGGCCATCGTGAAACAATCCGGTTCGGGCGACCGCTACGTGTATGTCTACAAAGACGGCAAAGTAACCTATAATAAGGTGGAACTCGGACGCCGCATGGGTGCTGAATACGAGTTGATTTCCGGTGTGCCCGACAATTCACAGGTAGTTATAGCCGGACAGACCAAGCTGGTGAACGGCATGGAAGTAGAAGTAGAGAAATAATCACTAAACACTAATAACATGAGTTTATACGAAGGTGCGGTTAAGAAACCGATTATGACTTCGCTCTGCTTTCTGGCAGTGGTGATATTTGGTCTGTTCTCTTTGTCCAAATTGCCTATCGACTTGTATCCGGACATTGATACGAATACGATTATGGTGATGACGGCCTATCCGGGAGCCAGTGCTTCGGATATCGAGAACAATGTGACCCGTCCGTTGGAGAATGTTTTGAACTCTGTCAGTGATTTGAAGCACATCACTTCCCGTTCTTCGGAGAATATGTCGCTGATTACACTGGAGTTTGAGTTCGGTAATGATATTGACGTGTTGACGAATGATGTGCGTGACAAGCTGGATATGGTAAGTTCCGAACTTCCCGATGATGTGGAGAACCCTATCATCTTTAAGTTCAGTACGGATATGATCCCTATCGTGCTGCTGTCCGTACAGGCCAACGAGAGCCAGTCGGCACTTTATAAGATACTGGATGATCGTGTGGTAAATCCCTTGGCGCGTATTCCCGGTGTGGGTACGGTGTCCATCAGCGGTGCGCCGCAGCGTGAAATCCAAGTGTATTGCGACCCTTATAAGCTGGAAGCATACAACCTGAGCATCGAAACAATCAGTTCCATTATCGGGGCTGAGAACAGGAATATACCGGGCGGTAACTTCGACATCGGTAATGAAACCTATTCATTGCGTGTGGAGGGTGAGTTCGACGACTCCGGCGAGTTGGCGAATGTGGTTGTAGGTACGTATAATGGCGCTACGGTCTATCTGCGTGATGTTGCCAAGATAGTGGACACCGTAGAAGAGCGTGCGCAGGAAACCTATAATAACGGTGTGCAAGGTGCCATGATCGTCGTTCAGAAGCAGTCGGGAGCCAATTCGGTGGAAATCTCCAAAAAGGTGCAGGATGCATTGCCCCGTTTGCAGAAGAACCTGCCGAGCGACGTGAAGCTTGGGGTCATTGTAGATACCTCTGAAAACATCCTGAACACCATCGACAGTTTGACGGAGACGGTTATGTATGCCTTGCTCTTCGTTGTGATTGTGGTGTTCTTGTTCTTAGGACGCTGGCGTGCCACGCTGATCATCTGTATCACGATTCCGCTTTCTCTGATTGCTTCATTCATATATCTGGCAATTTCGGGGAATACGATTAATATCATTTCGCTTTCATCGCTTTCCATTGCTATCGGTATGGTGGTGGACGATGCCATTGTGGTATTGGAGAATGTCACGACACACATCGAGCGCGGTTCCGACCCGAAGCAGGCGTCTGTGCATGGCACGAACGAGGTGGCTATCTCCGTTGTGGCTTCTACACTGACGATGATTGCCGTATTCTTCCCGTTGACGATGGTGACCGGTATGTCCGGTGTACTGTTCAAGCAGTTGGGCTGGATGATGTGTGCCATTATGTTTGTATCCACTGTCTCCGCTTTGACGCTGACGCCGATGCTTTGTTCGCAACTGCTCCGTTTGCAGCGCAAGCAGTCTAAGGTGTTCCGGATATTCTTCGGCCCGATAGAACATGCATTGGACGGATTGGACAACTGGTATGCGCGTATGCTCAACTGGGCAGTCCGTCATCGTATGGTGGTTCTTGCAGGTTGCGTGGTATTCTTTATTCTGAGTTTGCTTTGTGCAAAGACCATCGGTACGGAGTTCTTCCCGGCGCAGGATAACGCCCGTATCGCTGTGCAATTGGAACTGCCTATCGGAACCCGTAAGGAAGTGGCGCAGGAGGTATCGGAGAAGCTGACCAAACAGTGGCTTGAGAAGTATAAAGGTATTATGAAGGTATGTAACTATACGGTGGGACAGGCCGACTCGGATAATACCTGGGCATCCATGCAGGACAACGGTTCGCACATCATCTCCTTCAACATCAGTCTGGTAGACCCGGACGAGCGTAATGTTACGTTGGAAACTGTCTGTGATGAAATGCGCGAAGACCTGAAGGCCTATCCGGAATTCAGTAAGGCGCAGGTCATTTTCGGAGGTAGCAATACGGGTATGTCTGCCCAGGCATCTGCCGATTTTGAAGTGTACGGTTACAGCATGGAAGAAACCGACAGCGTTGCCGCCCGCCTGAAACGTGAACTGCTGAAGGTGAAAGGTGTGTCCGAGGTCAACATCAGCCGTAGTGATTACCAGCCTGAGTATCAGGTAGACTTTGATCGTGAGAAGCTGGCGCTTCATGGACTGAATTTGTCTACCGCTGCTACCTATCTGCGTAACCGTATCAATGGTGCGACGGCTTCCAAATATCGTGAAGACGGTGATGAGTACGACATCAAGGTGCGCTATGCTCCCGAATACCGCACCAGCCTTGAAAGCATCGAGAATATATTGGTCTATAATGCCAAAGGCGAAGGGGTGCGTATCAAAGACCTGGGAAAGGTTGTAGAACGTTTTGCTCCGCCTACTATCGAGCGTAAAGACCGCGAGCGTATCGTGACGGTATCCGCCGTTATCTCCGGCGCTCCGTTGGGCGATGTGGTGGCTGCGGGCAATGCGATTATAGATAAGTTGGAGAAACCCTCGGACATAACCATTCAAGTGTCGGGTTCCTTTGAGGACCAGCAGGATTCGTTCCGCGATTTGGGAACATTGGGTGTCTTGATCATTGTGCTTGTGTTCATCGTGATGGCCGCCCAGTTCGAGTCCCTTACTTATCCGTTTATCCTGATCCTCTCGGTGCCGTTCGCTATGAGTGGCGTGTTGATGGCGTTGTTCATCACCAACACTACGTTGAGTGTGATGAGTTTGCTGGGTAGCATCATGTTGATCGGTATCGTGGTGAAGAACGGTATCGTGCTCATCGACTACACTATCCTTTGCCGCGAACGCGGGCAGTCGGTGCTGAATGCCGTAGTTACGGCCGGCAAGAGTCGTCTCCGTCCGGTGTTGATGACTACCATGACTACCATTCTCGGTATGATTCCGATGGCCGTCAGCACAGGGCAGGGTTCTGAGATGTGGAGTCCCATGGCGATTGCCGTAATCGGCGGTCTGGCGGTTTCCACGATCCTCACTTTGATTTATGTTCCTACGATGTACTGTATCTTTGGCGGGGTGGGCATCAAACGCCAGCGCCGTAAGATGCACAAGCAACTGGATGCTTACTTTGAGGAACAGAAACAGACCAATAATTAATCAGTTGACATTTAATAGTTGAATAATGAAATCAGTATTAATCACATTCGATCAAGCATACTATGAGCGTATCATCGCTACGCTCGACAGGCTGAATTGCAGGGGCTTCACTTACTGGGAGCAAGTTCGCGGACGCGGTTCCAAAACCGGAGAGCCTCATTATGGCAGTCATGCCTGGCCTTCCATGTGTTCCGCCGTCCTGACGATGGTGGAGGATGAGAGGGTGGACCCTCTGCTGGAAGTCCTTCACAACATGGACAAGCAGACCGAGCAGCTGGGGCTTCGGGCATTCGTCTGGAACATTGAGAAGACCATTTAAGGTCTCTGTTGCATAAAAAGCGTTTATCCCTGCAGGAAATATCTTTTTCCTGCAGGGATAATTCTTTTTGGCAGGAAGATATTTATTTTCATCCGATTCTCTATCTTTGCGACCGGATTGGTTATGGAAAAGAGTGTTTTGAAACATACAGGCTGGTTGATGTTTATTGTGGTGGCCGTACTTCTGCTGATGGGGTTGTTGCCGGGAACCACGATAGGCACTCATGTGCTGAGGCGTGTGGACATACTGGGTGATGTACGTCCTTCCCCGGAAGCTGTGAGCGAGCCGGATACCCTGTTGCCGCCACCCCCGAAAGTGAAGCCCGCCTTTGTGGACACTTGCCGCAGCGGAATGACCTGCATTGAAGATTACAGTGACTCCACCCTGCGCGGAATGACGCCTTTCTATCGCGCGTTGGATGAGCTGGCCGCAAATCCCCGTCTGGTGCGCATCGCCTACTTCGGCGATTCTTTCATAGAAGCGGACATTCTTACGGCTGACCTGCGTGCCATGTTGCAGGAACGTTATGGCGGATGCGGGGTGGGCTTTGTAACAATCACTTCCATGACCAGCGGTTACCGTCCTACGGTGCGGCATAGCTTTAACGGCTGGCAGAGCCATTCCATTATGGATTCGGTGTTCTTCGACCGTAGCAAACAGGGAATTTCGGGACACTATTTCATTCCCAATCCCGGTGCTTATGTAGAACTTCGCGGGCAGAAGAACTATGCGTCCCGGCTTGATACCTGCGAGCATGCTTCCATCTTCTTTTACAATAAAGGCGAGGTTACTCTCTCGGCATCCGTAAATAAAGGGGAGGCGCAGACTGAGACTTTTTCTCCTACGGGAGAACTCCGGGAGATGGATGTGACAGGCCGCATCGGCTCTGTACGCTGGAAGGTGGAAAGTGCCGACTCCACCTTATTCTATGGCTTGGCCATGGACGGTACACAAGGAATTGTTGTTGATAACTTCTCGCTTCGGGGCAGTTCCGGCTTGTCCTTGCGCTCCGTACCTGTCTGGATGATGCGCGAATTTAATGAACAGCGCCCTTACGATTTGATAATTCTTCAGTACGGGCTGAATGTCGCTACGGAGCGTGGACGGAATTATGACCGTTATCGTGACGGTATGGCAACCACCATCGCCCATTTGAAGAGTGCCTTCCCACAAGCCGGCATCCTTGTTGTCAGTGTGGGCGACCGCGAGTATAAGACCGAAGAAGGAGACCTGCGCACCATGCCCGGCATTAAGAATCTTGTCCGTTACCAGCAGAACCTGGCAGCCGACAGTGGAGTGGCGTTTTGGAATATGTTCGAGGCAATGGGAGGCGAGGGCAGTATGGCGGACATGGTGCATGCCAAGCCGTCTTTGGCCAACTACGATTATACGCATATCAACTTTCGTGGCGGCAAACATCTGGCAGAATTGCTTTATGAGGCATTGGTCTACGGCAAAGAACAGTACGACAGGAGGCGTGCCTATGAAGCGGAGCCATAAGGAAAACTCACGATGGAGCAGTTTGCGCTTCACTGTCTGCTACGCGGTGTTTGTAATGCTTCTCCTGCCGGTGCAGCGGCTCTGTGCGCAAGATGCGCTTCCCGGCTGTCCCCGGCTTCAAAAGACGGTATCCGATTGCGACACGCTTACGGCTTACGGCCAACGTACGGACACTCTGCCCGTTCCTATCATCAGCCTGCCTCCGGCTTTCCGCCAACTCGGAGAGAATGAACTGATAGACAGTGTCGGCATCTTGAAACCTTTCTGGGAGAAGATGCGTATGCTCCGTCTGGGTGCATCTGCCGATACGATACGTATTGTTCATGTGGGCGACAGTCATATCCGCGGTCATATCTTCCCGCAGACTACGGGCGAACTGCTCCGAAAGACATTCGGTGCGCTGACTTATACGGACATGGGAATAAACGGTGCGTTCTGTGTCACCTTTACCCGTCCGGTGCGTGTGGCGGACATCGCAGCGTTGCATCCCGACCTTGTGATTCTCTCTTTCGGGACAAACGAGAGCCACAACCGGCGGTACAACTCAAAGTTGCACTATCAGCAGATGGATGAACTGGTACGTATGCTGCGCGACAGCCTGTCCGGCGTCCCGATGCTGATGACCACTCCGCCCGGTTCATACGAGAGTTTCCGCCAGCGCCGTCGCCGGCGTACCTATAAGATTAATCCCCGTACCTCTGTTGCCGTACAGACCATCCGGCGTTTTGCCGATGCCAACGGGTTGGCTGTGTGGGATATGTACGATGTTTTCGGAGGCGTTCGTCGCGCCTGTCTCAACTGGCAGGAGGCGAAACTGATGCGTCCCGACCATGTGCATTATCTTCCGGAAGGATATGTATTGCAAGGTGAGATGTTCTATCAAGCCTTGCTGAAAGCGTATAACGACTATTGCAGTCGATGATTGAGTATAATCTAAATTAAGCCGTAACCGACAGATGTGGAATATTGACGAACTTCTGAACAAACTGGATATAGACTTCACCCGCCTGCATGACCTGCTGGTGTACGACCCGCATGCGCCGATGATATTCAGCAGCGGTATCTTCCTGTGGCTGTTTGCCGCTTTCATCGTGTTCTATCTGCTTTTGCAGCGTCGCACTACTGCCCGCCTGATGTTCGTTACCCTGTTTTCTTACTATTTCTACTATAAAAGCAGCGGCACTTATTTCTTCCTGCTTGCCATTGTTACGGTAAGCGACTTTTTCATTGCCCGGCTCATGGAACGAGCCACCGTACGCTGGCAGCGTAAAACGTGGGTGGCGGTCAGCCTGCTGATAAACCTGGGACTGTTGTGCTACTTTAAATATACGAATTTCCTCTGCGGGTTCTTTGCTTCGCTGACAGGCGGCACGTTTACCGCAATGGACATATTTCTTCCTGTCGGCATCTCTTTCTTCACTTTCCAGTCGCTGAGCTATACGATCGATGTGTATCGCAAAGAGATAACGCCCCTCACCAACCTGTTGGACTATGCTTTCTATGTATCTTTCTTCCCGCAGTTGGTGGCAGGCCCCATCGTGCGTGCACGCGACTTTATCCCGCAGATCCGCCGTCCGCTGTTTGTCTCTAAGGAGATGTTCGGAAAGGGAATCTTCCTGATTGTAAGCGGTCTTTTCAAGAAAGCGGTTATTTCGGATTATATCAGCATCAACTTTGTGGAGCGTATCTTTGATAATCCTACTCTGTATTCGGGCGTGGAAAACCTCATGGGTGTTTACGGCTATGCGCTTCAAATCTATTGCGACTTCTCCGGATATAGCGATATGGCTATCGGCATTGCTTTGCTGCTGGGCTTTCATTTCAACATGAACTTCGACTCGCCCTATAAGTCGGCATCCATAACGGAGTTCTGGCGCCGCTGGCATATCTCGCTTTCCAGTTGGCTGCGCGATTACCTCTATATATCCCTGGGTGGCAACCGTAAGGGGAAGATACGGCAATACGCCAATCTCATCATCACCATGTTTTTGGGTGGCTTGTGGCATGGCGCATCCTGGAATTTTGTTTTTTGGGGGATGTTGCATGGTGTTGCGCTGGCAGCCCATAAGTTCTGGATGGGCATCACCGGCAGGAAAAAGGGAGAGCGCAGTCATGGCATCCGCCGCTTCTTCGGCATCGTAATCACGTTCCACTTCGTTTGTTTCTGTTGGATATTTTTCCGCAATGCCGACTTCTCCACTTCGCTGGATATGTTGAACCAGATATTCACAGCTTTCCGTCCCCGGCTTTTCACCCAACTGGTGGAGGGCTATTGGGAAGTGTTTGCCTTGATGTCGCTCGGCTTTTTCCTCCATTTCGTACCGGACAGTTGGGAACATGCCTGCTGCAAAGCTGTTATCCGGCTTCCGCTTATAGGGAAAGCGCTGTTGCTGGTTGCCATGATCTACCTTGTAATTCAAATGAAGAGCTCGGAGATACAGCCGTTCATTTATTTCCAGTTCTAAGGGTGATACTGCTTGTGCCATGCTTTGAAATGTCTTGATGCGTATTCCTTTCATTGTTAGTATGCTGCCGGTATTATTCTTTCCTACCGGACTAATGTGTTTAAATAGCATGTGTCATGATACATACAGTAAACTTTATGAAACGTCCGGCACAATAGTATATGGAGTAAGTCTGTATCTTTGTGAGGTAAATGAATCTGATTACTATGATTTTTTAAAACAATAACCATGAAACAAAAACTTATCTATTGGCTGCCGCTTCTACTACTGGTAGGATGTAGCCAGCCTACGTACAAAACTACTTCGTTGGCTCCCGAAAAGCGAGCGGAACTTTTATTGAAAGAACTGACTTTGGAAGAAAAGGTAGCGTTGATGATGGACAACTCCCAGGCAGTGGAGCGTCTGGGCATCAAACCCTATAACTGGTGGAACGAGGCGCTGCATGGCGTGGCGCGTGCCGGACTGGCTACGGTTTTTCCCCAACCGATAGGGATGGCGGCGTCTTTCTCGCCGGAATCGGTGTATGAAGTATTCAGTGCCGTATCGGATGAGGCGCGTGCAAAGAATGCAAATTACGCATCACAGGGAAGTTATGCGCGTTATCAAGGGCTTACCATGTGGACGCCCACAGTGAATATCTATCGTGACCCGCGTTGGGGCCGCGGCATCGAAACCTACGGTGAGGATCCTTATCTCACCAGCCGTATGGGTGTTATGGTGGTGAAAGGCCTGCAAGGAACCAATGACGGCAAGTACGACAAGCTGCATGCTTGTGCCAAGCACTTCGCCGTACACTCCGGACCCGAGTGGAACCGCCACTCTTTCAACGTAGAGGACCTCAGCGCGCGCGATTTGTATGAAACCTATCTGCCGCCCTTTGAGGCTTTGGTGAAAGAGGCCAAAGTGAAGGAGGTGATGTGTGCCTATAATAGTTTTGAGGGAGAACCTTGTTGTGGCAGCAACCGTTTACTGATGCAAATCCTTCGCAACGATTGGGGCTTCGACGGTATCATCCTTTCCGACTGCGGGGCCATTGCCGATTTCTATAATGAACATGGGCATAAGGCGTATCCTGATGCCGAGTCTGCTTCGGCTGCCGCTGTGTTGAACGGTACGGACCTGGAGTGTGGCTCCAGTTACAAGGCATTGGTAAAGGCTGTCCGCGCAGGTCAGATCAATGAGAAAGACATTGATAAGGCAGTCATGCGTCTGCTGGAAGCCCGTTTTGCTTTGGGAGAAATGGATGATCCGGACAACGTATCTTGGACAAAGATTCCTTTCTCTGTGGTGGCTTCGGCCGAACACGATTCGTTGGCTTTGGACATGGCCCGCAAATCTATGACATTACTTCAGAACACAGGCAATATTCTCCCTCTGAAGCGTGGCGGGCTGACCGTAGCCGTTATGGGGCCCAATGCCAATGACTCTGTGATGCAGTGGGGAAATTACAACGGCATGCCGCCGCACACAGTCACCATTCTGGGCGGTATACGCAAGGCTTTGGGTGCGGATGATAAACTGATTTATGAACAGGGGTGCAGCTGGGTGGAAAGAACATTGATCCAAAGTGTATTCAGCCAGTGCAAATCGGCAGCCGGACAAGGATTTACTGCACGTTACTGGAACAACGTAAAGCATGAAGGCGATCCGGTGACCACTACGCAGGTGACCACTCCTTTCCGCTTCTGCACATCGGGAGCTACGGTCTTTGCACCGGGCGTAAACCTGACGGACTTCTCTGCGACTTATAATAGTGTGCTCACTCCTGAGCAATCGGGTGAGGTAGTATTCGAGATCTATACATACGGTTCCGGTCGTCTGCGCATCAATGGTGAGGAAGTGAAACGTTTCTCCAATATGCATGGCGGCAGATCGCTGAACTATACCTTGCAGGTAAAAGCGGGCACTCCTTATGAGATTGAACTCGACTTTGAATATTTCAGAAGCGACGCACAGTTGAACTTCGACATAGGCTTCAAGCAAAAAGTGGACATCAATGCATCTGTTGCCCGCGTGAAAGATGCTGATATTGTAGTCTTCGCCAGCGGTGTTTCTCCGGTTCTGGAAGGTGAGGAAATGGGAGTGAATCTTCCGGGCTTCAAGGGCGGCGACCGTACAGACATTGAACTGCCGGCCATTCAACGCGAATTGATTAGTGCCCTGCATCGTGCCGGCAAGAAGATTATTCTGGTGAATTGTTCCGGTTCGCCCATTGCTTTGGAACCGGAAACCAAGAATTGTGAAGCTATTCTGCAGGCTTGGTATCCCGGTCAGCAAGGTGGAACGGCTGTGGCAGAGGTGCTGTTTGGCGATTATAACCCGGGAGGACGCCTGCCGGTGACTTTCTACCGCAATATGTCCCAGCTTCCCGACTTCGAGGATTATAACATGACAGGACGTACCTACCGCTATATGACCCAACAACCGTTGTTCCCCTTCGGTTATGGATTGAGCTATACGACTTTCGATTATGGAAAGCTGTCATTGGGCAAAGAGCAGATCAAACAGGGAGAGCCTTTGAAGTTGGCTGTCAGCGTTACAAACAGCGGTCAGCGCGACGGTGAAGAGGTTGTACAAGTTTATCTCAAGAAGCAAGATGATGCAGAAGGACCGGGCAAGACCCTGCGTGCTTTCAAGCGCGTCTATATACCTGCCGGAAAGAGTGTCGACGTTGAGTTCGATCTGAAGGACAAAGAGTTGGAATGGTGGGATGCCCAAAGCAATACGATGCGGGTCTGTGCGGGCAAGTATGACATAATGGTGGGAAGAAGCTCACAGGATCAGGACTTGCAACGTGGAAGTTTTGTAATAGAATAGTTCTTTGAATTTTTCATAATAAGAAAGTGAGAGTGTGTCGGGAGGCCTGATACACTCTCACTTTCTTATTATATGTGTTAAGGCTGTACAGTGAGACATAAAAAAAGGCTATCTCTCCCAGACAGCCAATCTTTTTGTTAACCTTAAATCTAATACTATGAAAAACACATTGCAAAGGTAGTTCCTTTCCTGTTATTTCCAAATTTTCCCTTCTATTCTGCTGTTTTTATAACATGGTTTAGTTGAATGTCATCTCTGTTAACATTTAACATAACGTTTTCTTGTTTTTAACCGATGATGCGTCAGCTTCCGAGCCATAACCTCCACTATCACGAGGGCTGTATCGCTTCCGATGCACCTGACTTGCTGCTCGAAGCCTTTCTCTATGTGCATAAGTCTTGACAGGGGGATTGTCATAGTGAGACTCCGCTATGATTCCTGCTCCTCCGTATAATCATGTGAGAAACTACACTTTTTCGTCCTTAATCCATTGCTTGGTAGATGTTTACACTGTCATAACTGTAGATATTTACTTTTCTTGCATAACTTCCATCCGATATCTTTGCGCAAGCGTTGCGGATAAAGGCAGCGAAGGGCTTTGTGCAGTGTGTATAAATTTAAGTGACTGGCAAAGATAATGAATTCAGAGAATCATGCATCGTCGTGCCGGTGCAAAACGGATGGTCTGTTTGCTTCAAACACATCATCCGTTTGCCCCGAACACATCATCTGTTTCCTTCAAACGCATCATCCGTTTTCCTCAAACGTATTATCCTTTTGTTTTTCCCTTTTTTATGCTCCTTCCCCTGCTTTTTCTCTTCCTTTCCGCGCCTCTTCCTTTCTTTTTTGGGTTGTCCGGTAGATATACGATAGTATATCTTATCTTCTTATTATTTATATTGTGTCCGTTTGTTGGTTGTAGGGGTGGTTGTTGGGCCTGTTCAAGTTGCTGATAACAAGCGTAATAGGGTGGCTATTTGGGTGTCCGTTTTGTGGTTGTAATGACTAAACCGCTGTTATGTGGCTTTTTGCAGGTAATGTCCGGCTTGAAATCGTCCGCCCTTATGCTCGCCGGCATGCGCTTTCCCCCATATACACCTTCCCCATATACACCTTCCCCGTCTTACCCGCCCGTCCTTATGCCCGCCCACGCGCCCGCCCGTACGTGCGTGTGTATATATATTGTGTGTCTTCCTTCCCCCTTTGTTTTCCTTTAAAAAATCATGTTCTGCAACCTGTTTGTCAATCAGTCATTTATGAAAAAGTTTTGATATTTCTGATAAAAAAGGCCTTGTATATTTGGTGCGTATTCCCAAATCCGCTACTTTTGCATCCGCTTTCGAGAACGGGGGCAGCGATAGTTTGACATTCTGACAGAAACGGAGTAGGAACCTTTCCTTTTTTCTTGTTATTTGGTGCTGTTTGTTTCATGAATACCGCCTTTAAAAAGAAAAATGAAAAAAAACTTCAGATTTATTTGGAGTATATGAAATAAAGTTCTTACCTTTGCACCCGCTTTCAAAATGAGAGCAGCGTTGTTTGACAATCTTTTTGAAACCCGGGCGGTAACGACAGTTCTTTTTCTTTGTTCTTCCTTTCGCAAGAGAGATGACTCGAAGAAAGAAAAAAAATAAAAAAAAACTTCCGAAAATATTTGGAAGATATTAAATAAAGTCCTTACCTTTGCATCCGCTTTTGAAAAGAAAAGCAATCGTAAAACAAGCGATCTTTGAACAGATTTACATAAACAATACAAGTAGTACAAGAGCAG
>OGFE01000713.1_pt1 | contig 29553 bp, 26 predicted proteins | sample 1570811 | NCBI WGS metagenome assembly OGFE01 (sample SAMEA2581967, study PRJEB24529) | metagenome | biome: Human gut stool | place: China | collected 2011 | reverse complement strand
TTGTTGTTTTTCCGTGGTCAACGTGTCCGATTGTTCCGATGTTAACGTGCGGTTTGCTTCTTTCGAATTTTTCTTTAGCCATTTAAATTCTCCTCCTAAGGTTTTTTATTTATTAGTTGTGGTTGGTGCTTTGCACCAACCTTTTTTATTTTATATTTTTATAAACAAAGGGTTATTATTTTCCTCTTTGCTCTTGGATAGCTTTTTGGATTGAAGCTGGTACTTGAGTGTACTCAGAGAATTCCATTGAGTAGTTAGCTCTTCCTTGAGATTTAGATCTTAAGTCAGTTGCATATCCGAACATTTCTGATAAAGGTACTTTAGCAGTTATGATCTTAGCACCATTTCTATCGATCATTCCACCGATCATTCCTCTTCTAGAGTTTAAGTCTCCGATGATATCTCCCATGTACTCTTCTGGAGTAGTTACTTCTACTTTGAATACTGGCTCAAGGATGATTGGGTTAGATTTTGCAGCAGCTTGTTTAACAGCCATTGATCCTGCAACTTTGAACGCCATCTCTGATGAGTCAACTTCGTGGTATGATCCATCATATAGAGTTACTTTTACATCAACCATAGGGTATCCTGCAACAACTCCACTTTCAAGAGCTTCTCTACATCCTTTTTCTACTGCAGGAATATACTCTCTAGGGATAACTCCTCCAGTGATTTTGTTAACAAACTCGAAGTCTTTACCAGGATTTGGCTCAAGGATAATTTTAACGTGTCCGTATTGTCCTCTTCCTCCTGATTGCTTAGCATATTTAACTTCTTGATCAGTAGTTCCTAAAATTGTCTCTCTGTAAGCAACTTGTGGTTTACCTACTGTAGATTCAACTTTAAACTCTCTCTTCATTCTATCTACGATAATTTCAAGGTGAAGTTCTCCCATTCCTGAAATTATTGTTTGTCCAGTTTCTTCATCAGTCTTAACTTTGAAAGTAGGGTCTTCCTCAGCTAGTTTTGATAAAGCGATTCCCATTTTCTCTTGGTCAGCTTTTGTTTTTGGCTCAACAGCAACTGAGATAACTGGCTCAGGGAATTCCATTTTCTCAAGAACGATTGGTGCATCTTCAGCACATAGAGTGTCTCCAGTAGTAGTTTCTTTTAATCCTACTGCTGCAGCGATATCTCCACAGTAAACTGCATCGATTTCTTCTCTTTTGTTAGCGTGCATTTGAAGAATTCTTCCCATTCTCTCTTTTTTACCTTTTGTAGAGTTTAGAACATAAGATCCTTTCTCTACGATTCCAGCATATACTCTAAAGAATGTTAACTTTCCAACAAATGGGTCAGTCATAACTTTGAATGCTAAAGCTGCGAATGGAGCTTCGTCAGACATTTCTCTATCGATTTCGATAGAAGGATCTTTCATATCTGTTCCTTTTACCATTGCAACGTCTGTTGGAGCTGGCATATAATCAACGATAGCGTCAAGTAATGCTTGAACTCCTTTATTTTTGAACGCAGTTCCACAAGTTACTGGAACGATTACGTTATCTATTGTAGCAACTCTTAGAGCTGATCTGATTTCCTCTTCAGTAATCTCTTCTCCACCAAAGAATTTTTCCATTAACTCATCGCTAGTTTCAACGATTGACTCTAGCATATGTTGTCTTAATTCTTCAGCTTGATCTTTTAATTCTGCTCTGATTTCTCTTATTTCGAAGTTTTGTCCGTTGTCTGAGTCAACTGGCCATACTACTTCATGCATTTTTATTAAATCTACTATTCCTTCGAAGTTGTCCTCTGCTCCGATTGGTAATTGAATAGGTACAGGATTTGCTCCTAATTTTTCTTTAATATCATTTACACACATGCTGAAGTCAGCACCAATTCTGTCCATTTTGTTGAAGAATGCAATTCTTGGTACTTTATATTTGTCAGCTTGTCTCCATACAGTTTCTGATTGAGGTTGTACTCCGTCAACTGCTGAGAATACTGCAACTGCTCCGTCTAGAACTCTAAGAGATCTTTCAACCTCTACTGTAAAGTCCACGTGTCCTGGTGTGTCTATTATATTTATTCTATGTCCTCTCCAGAAACAAGTTGTAGCTGCTGAAGTAATTGTAATACCTCTTTCTTGCTCTTGCTCCATCCAGTCCATTGTAGCGGCTCCTTCGTGAACCTCTCCTAATTTGTGCTCTACTCCTGTATAGAATAGGATTCTTTCAGTAGTAGTAGTTTTTCCTGCGTCGATATGAGCCATGATTCCAACGTTTCTAGTCATATCTAATGAAACTTTCCTAGCCATTAAAAATTTCCTCCTCGAATTTTTTAAAACGAATTAATTGTCTATACAGAATAATTAGATTTTATAGTGTGCGAAAGCTCTGTTAGCTTCTGCCATTTTATATGTATCTTCTTTCTTCTTAATAGTAGCTCCCTCGTTGTTAGCTGCTGCGATTAATTCTGCTGCTAACTTCTCGATCATACCATACTCTTTTCTTTGTCTTGTGTAAAGAGTTAACCATCTGATAGCTAAAGTTTGTTGTCTATCTGCTTTAACTTCTACTGGTACTTGGTAAGTAGCTCCTCCAATTCTTCTTGATCTAACTTCGATTTGTGGTTTGATGTTTTCTAAAGCTTGTTTAAATACATCGTACCCCTCTTGACCAGTTTTCTCTTTTATTAAATCCATAGCTGAATAGAATATTCCTTCTGCTATTGCTTTTTTACCATCTAACATGATTGAGTTGATAACTTTAGTTACCACCTTATCAGAATATCTAGAATCAGGTAGTACATCTCTTTTTACTGCTGCTCTTCTTCTTGACATTTTTAACTGTTCACCTCCCTATAATTACGCTTTTTTAGCTCCATATTTAGATCTTGATTGTTTTCTCTTAGCAACTCCAGCTGTATCTAAAGCTCCTCTTATAACTTTATATCTAACCCCTGGTAAGTCTTTTGTTCTTCCTCCTCTTACAAGTACGATTGAGTGCTCTTGTAAGTTGTGTCCCTCTCCAGGAATATAACAAGTAACTTCGATTCCATTAGTTAATTTTACTCTGGCAACCTTTCTTAAAGCTGAGTTAGGTTTCTTAGGTGTAGTAGTATAAACTCTTACACAAACTCCTCTTCTTTGTGGGTTTCCTTGTAATGCTGGTGATTTTTTCTTTTCTGATAGAGTGTCTCTACCATTTTTTACTAATTGACTTAAAGTAGGCATTTTACCCTCCTTCCTAATTTTTTATTTATTTTAATATTTAATATAACTTAGATATTATAATGGTTTATTACCAAAAAGTCAATAAAAATATAGCTACATTTTATAAATCCTTCTTATTATATCATAATTTTTGAAAAATATAAAGCTATTTTTTATTTTTTATTATTTTTTATCTCTGTTTTCTCTTCTACCTTTAAAGTATTTGAATAAGATTTAAATATATCATTTAAATTATATTTTTCAATTAGAGAATTTATATAGTTTATCTTTTCAAGATTTATCTGTTGAAGTAATAATTGCTCTTTTATCTGCGGAAGAGCTATCTCAGGTGATATATTTTTCAATTGATCTTTATTTGCTTCATATATATTTATCACTTGTTCATCTGTTACTTTTGCTCTTTTAGTAGCTAACCTATTCAAATAAAATTCTATTTCTAAATTTTCTTTAGCTTCATCTAAAGCTTCTTTTTCTTCTCTATCATATTTATATCCATTCATATCTTTTAATATTGCCTTTTTTATCAATATTCCTGCTATTTCATTTTGATTATTTTCTACTTCTCTTATTTCTGATGGTGTCAATTCTATTTTAGAAGAAGTATTACTACACCCAATTAATACTACTGATAAAATTCCTAATAATATATATTTTCTCATCTTTACCATCTCCTTTTTACTTATTAATATTATACTATATTTTTTGCTTTTTCATCATATTAAAAAAGAGAAGATTTTACTCTTCTCTCTAAATACTCTCTTTTAACTCTTTCAATTCCTCTTCTAAACTCTCCCACTCTTCCATCATTGTCATTATCTCCATATCAAAATCTTCTAGTTCCTTTTGAATAGTAAGAAGTTTATCTAAGTCATTTACTCTTCCTGCCTCATTATACTCTTCCTCTTTTAGAGCTTTCTTCTCTTCCAGCTTAGCAAGAGTCTCTTCAGCTTTTACTATTTTTTTCTCAAGAGATGAGATTCTATTTTTATTTTTCTTTTGCTCCTCGTAGCTAAGTACAGCCTTATCCTTACTCTCATCTTTCGCCTTTATATTATCTCTCTGTTGTAAGTAGCTATTATAATCTCCTTTGAACATAACAGCTCCATCTTTTTTTATCTCATAGATACTATTTACAACACAGTCTAAGAAATTTCTATCGTGGGATACAACTAAGATAGTTCCTGTATAATCCTCAAGTGCCTCCTCTAATATCTCTCTAGAGTAGATATCTAAGTGGTTAGTCGGCTCGTCTAGTATTAAGAAGTTTGGTTTTTCTAGCATAAGTTTCATAAAAGTAACTCTAGCCTTCTCTCCTCCACTTAAACTTTTTATCTCCTTATATACATCATCTTCACTAAATAAAAATCCACCACAGATATTTCTTACTTGCTCCTCACTTAGTGTAAAGTTATACATAAGTTCCTCTATGATAGTTCTATTTAGATTTAGTCCTTGGTGGTTTTGGTCATAGTAACCTATCTTTACTCTATCTCCTATTTTAAACTCTCCACTAGAAGCAGTTTCTAGTGAGTTTACTATCTTTAATAGTGTAGATTTTCCTACTCCGTTCTTTCCTATTATTCCTATTCTATCTCCTCTATAAACATCTAAGTTTATATTTGAAAATATTTTTTGCCCATCAAAAGATTTAGATAAATCCTTTATTCTCAATACTAAATCTACACTTGTCAAATCAGTTTCAAATTTTAGCTTCATATTTTTTCTACTGATTACAGGATTTTCCATCTTCTCCATTCTGTTCAAAATCTTTTCTCTTCCTCTAGCCTGTTTAGATTTTACTCCTGCCTTATACCTTCTGATAAACTCTTCCATCTTTCTTATCTTATCTTGCTCTTTATCAAAAGCTTTTACAGCTCCTGTAATATAGGCTTCCTTTTGAATAGTATAGTCTGTATAGTTTCCATTGTAAGTTTTAAGAGTTTTTCCTTCCATCTCAAAAATTCTATTTACCACATTATCTAAGAAATATACGTCATGGGAAATTACCATTACAGCTTTTTTATAGTCTTTTAGCATCTTTTCAAGCCACTCTATTGCATTCAAATCCAAGTGGTTAGTTGGCTCGTCTAATATTAGAAGCTCTGGCTCTTCAAGTAGGATTTTTCCTAGAGCTACCCTTGACATCTGTCCTCCAGATAAATCTCCAACCTTATTATTCCATAGGCTCTCTGCTAAACTAAGTCCATTTAAAATCTGTTTAACCTTATACTCAACAGCATATCCCTCATTTTGCTCATATCTAGCTGTAATCTTTCCTAGCTCTTCCATAGTCTTATCAAAGTCATCTAAATTTTCAGCTAAGATTATATTTAGCTCCTGTATTCTATGGTAATCCTGTCTAAGATTATCAAATACAGTCATTAGCTCTTCAAATACGGTATTCTCTTTATTTAAATTTGGATTTTGAGAAAGGTATCCTATTTTTAATCCACCTTTTTTAGCAATAGTTCCTCTCTGATTTGTAGCAGGGTCTACCTCATCATATTCCAGTCCTAAAAGTATCTTTATTAGAGTAGATTTTCCTGCTCCATTTATTCCTATTATTCCTATCTTATCCTTTTCATCTACTGAGAAACTTATATTTTTAAATAGTGTTTCCCCTGAAAATCCCATATATAAATCATTAACTTGTAAAAGTGCCATCTCTAAATTTCCTTTCAAAAAATTTTATCATTCTATTTATTATAGCATATTTTTTTTAATATTCCTCTTATAAAAATAACTTCTTTATATAAATTAATTTAACTATACTTTTATATGAAAATTTTCTCAATACTTCACTATATATAATTATTATTTATCTTGTATTATTATATTTATATTATTATACTTCTTCTTTTCACGAATAGGATAGGAATTTTTTTGTGAATACCCTCCCCATTTTTTATTACTAGGGTAGGAATCTTTTAATACCTAGGTATCTTTTTCCTAGTTATTTTTTCTTAACTCTCTTTAGGATAAATCTTATTAACAGTACCATAGATTACTGGGAAAATAAATAGTGTAAGCATAGTTGAAGCAAATAATCCAAAGATTATAGTAGCTGCCATATCTCCATAAAGTGGATCCCATAATAGTGGTATCATTCCAAATATTGTAGTAAGAGCTGCTAGTCCTACTGATCTTATTCTGCTTACAGCAGAATCTACTAAGGCTATAAATCTATCTTTCTTAAGTACATCTATCTCATAGTTAATCTCATCCATCATAACAATTACATTTTTTATCATCATTCCTGTCAATGAAAGAGCTCCTATTATTGACATAAATCCAAAGCTTTTTCCTGTGATAGCAAGTCCTGGTGCTATTCCTATCATAGCTAATGGTAAAGTTATTGCTATAAGTATAGGAGTCTTTATATTAGCAAAAAGTAAAACACAGATTATAAGCATAAGTATTGCTGGTACTGGTGTAGCCATAGCTATTGCCATATTATTTTTTTCCTGTTCATAAGCCTCTCCCAACCATTTCATACTATACCCTTTTGGTAACTCCATCTTTTCTATCCTATCCTTAAACTCTTTTCTTACATCTTCAGCTGCCACCCCCACTGGTACATCACACTGAACAGTTATAGTTCTCACTCTATCTCTTCTCCATACCTGTCCCTCTTCAAATACAAATTCTCCTCCATTAGTTACAGAAGATAGTGGTTGTGCTTCTAAACTCAATCCCCAGATTGGAGTTTGCTCTATATTAGTTAATTGGTTTTTCTCTTCATTTCCCTTCTCTTTTAATAAAACAGTAACCTGTTTATCATCTTGTTTTATCTTACCTATTGGCATTCCCTCTCCACTTCTCATAAGTCCTGTTCCTAAATCCAGTGGAGAGATATTAGCTCTTCTTCCCTTTGCTTGAGAGTAGTCTGCTTCCCAAGCAAGTAACTTATTTCTCCAGTTATTTTTTACATTTAAAGCTCTTGGAGAAGTTTTCATTATATTCATAGCCTCTTGAGCCAAATTTCTAAGTACTTGTGGGTCTGGTCCCGAAAAAGCTATCTCTATTGGATATTGTGCTGGTACTCCATTAGGATATTTTTTTACACTTACAGTTACTCCAGCTATATTTTCATTGGCAAAGTCCACTGCCTTTGCTCCCACTCTCTCTACATCTTTTACTTTTTTTACATTTAATATAAGCTGAGCAAAAGATGGGTTAGGCATCTCTGGGATAGTAGCTGTGTAATATCTTGATGGAGAAGCCCCTATGGTAGTAGTTATATTTACCACTCCCTCATCTTGTAAAAGATAATCTTTTAACTTTTTACTAGCTTCCTCTATTATCTCAGTCTTACTTCCCTCTGGTGCCCACATATTAATAGTAAATCCCTTTTTATCCGAATCAGGGAAAAATGTTTTAGGTATAGCTAAAAATAGTAAACAACTTCCTAAAAAAGCTCCTATCAATATAGTAAGTACAATCTTTCTTCTATTTAAAAGTGTAATTAAAAATCTCTTAGCTTTCTCATAGAATTTTTTCTCTCTTTCACTTTCTTCAGGAACCTTTCCACCTTCAAGATAGAGTTTACAATATACTGGTGTCTGAGTAAGACATAGTACCCAACTAAGTAGAAGAGATATTCCTATTACCCAAAAAGATGAGCTCACATATTCCCCTACATATGTAGGCATAATTGCCCCTGGTAAAAATGCTATAGCTGCTATTAAAGTAGCTCCCAATAGTGGAATAGCTGGCTTATACGTAGACTCCTTTAGCGCTTCTTCCATTGCCATTCCTTTACTTCTTCTTACAAGGACACCATCTACTATAACTATGGAGTTATCTACTAACATTCCCATAGCTATTATAAATGAACCTAAAGATACCCTTTGCATATCTATTTTCATTCCATACATAAAGATAAGTGTTCCTAGAATTGAAAGAACAAGCCCACTTCCTATTATAAGTCCACTTCTCATACCCATAGTGAAAAGTAGTACTCCTACTACTGTAATTACTGATAATATTAAATTGATTACAAAATTATCTATTGCAGAAGTTACTAAATCTGGTTGATAATATACCTTCTCTATATTTATCCCCACTGGAAGTTTTTCCTTTATCTCTTCTATTTTTCTATCTATCTCCTCTCCAGTTTTTACAACATTTGTTCCCTTTTCTGGAGATAGAGATATACCCATAGCCATCTTATTGTTGAAATACATTTTTTGAGTAATTGGTTCTACATACCCCTCTTTTATAGTAGCTACATCTGCTAATCTCACTATCTGATTACTTCCATCAGGTAGTTTTTTAGAAAATACCACTAAGTTTTCTAAATCTTTTAAAGATTTTACTTCATTATTTAATCTTATAGGAACTCTTAGATTTCCATAGTCTACTACTCCTCCTCCTGAAATTAGATTTTCACTAAGCAGAGTAGTAGCTATAAGTTTTGTATTAAGTCCCATAGAGTTAATCTTTTCTCTATCTATTATTACATTAATGGCATCACTTGTCTTTCCAAAAATAGCTACTTGAGTAATTCCTGATATAGAGTTTAACTCCTTTGTAATATATTCAGTATATTTTTGTAGCTCTGAATGTGTATACCCATCACTAGTTACAGCTAGAAACATTCCATATACAGAACCATAGTCATCTAAAACAATAGATGGTAGTGTCCCCAATGGAAGAGACAACTTAGCATCATTTACTTTTTTTCTTAAATTATCCCAATACTGTTCTACCTCATCAGCAGGAATTCCTTCATCTAATTTTATCTTTACCTCTGAATACCCAGGTTTAGATACAGATTGAATATAGTCTATGTTAGGTAACTTATTCACTGCCTCCTCTATCTTATCTGTTACCTGTAACTCCACTGTATGTGCATCAGCTTCTGGATAAAGAGTTATTACCAAAGCTTCCTTTATCTTAAATTCTGGGTCCTCTAATTTACCCAATTTGTTGTAGGAAAATATTCCTCCTATTATCAAGAGAAAAACTAAAAATCTTACAACTACTGTATTTTTTATCGAGTAATCTATAAATTTCATATTCTCCTCCTATAATACTTTTCCAACATTTGTCTCAGTAAATGGTTGTAACTCCTTTACTTTCTGCTCTTCACTCAACTCGTGTACCCCTCTAGTTACAACCTTCTCTCCTACTTCTACTCCTGATATGATTATCTTACCATTATCATATGGAGCTACCATCTCTACCTCTTTACTTACAACTTTTCCATCTGAGTATACCCAAACTCTACTCTTTCCATCTCTCTCAAAGATTGCCTCTACTGGAATAGTTACCTCATCTCTCTCCTGAGTATCACTCTCTAATTTTACCATTCCCATTGTATCTACTAAAATATCACTACTATTTTCTATAAAGTTAAAAGTTACAGGGTAAGTCATCTTTCCAACACTCATTACTTTTCCTATCTCAGCTACTTGTAGTTTATAATGCTTATTATCAATAATAAACTCTCCTACTCCACTTTCTATTCCCTTTATATCTCTTTCAGATACATTTATTCTCACTTGCTTACTACTTTCAGAGGATATTGCTACAACAGGTATTCCAGCTCCTACAACACTTCCCTCTCCCATTATTTTTTTACTTATATATCCATCATAAGGAGCTTTCAACTCTGTATCTTTCAATTGGTTTTTACAATTCTCCACTCCTTGTAAAGCCTCTTGATATTGAGACAACATAGCTAACTCTCCAGCACTTGCAGATTTTACTCCAGCTAATGCCTCATCATAACTTTTCTTAGGAATAGCCTTCTCTTTATAAAGAGTTTCCACTCTTTGATATTGCTTTCTAGCATTTTCAGCTACAGCCTTAGCTGATTCGTAAGCTCCTTTTGCTACCTTACTCTTATTTTCAAAGGCTTTTAGCTGAACTTCATAATCTCTTTTATCCATTCTAGCTATCACATCGCCTTTTTTTACAAAGCTTCCAATCTCTACTTCCATTTTTTCAATAGCCCCTGCCACTCTAAATGACAGTAATGTTTCATTTTCTGAAATTACAATAGCTGGATATTCTAAATACAACTTTTGTGGAAGAGATGACACTACCTCTGTCTGTACAGGTCTAATTACCTCTTTTACCTCTTTTTCACATCCTAATAGTGCAACTCCTAATATAAATATCATAATTTTTAATTTCATAACCCTAATTTCCTCCTCTAAATGGTGCTTTACCCATAGCTATACTAAGTGCTCCTAAAGCCATTTCATATTGATACTGTACCTTCTCTTTTAGACTGAGAGCTTCATTATACTCAGCCAATGCTTTGTAATACTCCTCGTCTCCTATCATCTCTACTCTTCTCTCCACTTTTCTCTGATTTAGCTTACCTATCTCTGCTTCATAGTTTAATCTTGCCATTCTCCATAGTTCTTGAGTAGTCTTTACATTTTCATAAGCCTTAGTTACCTCTAATACAGTAGTCATAAACTGCTTTTCTAAAGTAAGCTCTCCAATTTTTTCTCTTCTTACAACTTTTTTATACTCATTAACATTTTTAAATCCATTGAATATGGAAATCACTCCTGTTACATTTCCAAAAAGAAAATCAGGGTCAGCTAAAGTCTGGTTACTATTATTTATATATCCTCCACCTAAAACTATCTTAGGTAAAAAATTAGTTATAGCAATTTTCTTTAAATCCTCATTTATCTCTTTTCCCTTTTCTGTTATCTGTAAAATCTCATTTCCATTGAGAGCATTATATATACAATCTTCCAAAGTAGGTAATTCTACCTCTACACTCTCAATACTCTCCAACTTTATATCCTCTTGTAAGTTTAGATTAAGAGTTCTTTTTAAATTCATTTTTGCTATTTTTAAATCTCTCTCATTTTTATTTAGAGCTATCTTTTGACTCTCTACTAGAGCTTGTACCTTTTGTAATTCCCACTCTAATACTCCCTCTACCTTTAAAGAAGTTTCCACTTTCTTCTCTAGTTCCTGTGAAGATTTCAAATTATTTATAAGGGTATCTCTTTCAGTTTCCAAAGCTAGTATATAAAAATACTCACTCATTACTTGAAGCTGTAACATCTTATCAGCAAAACTCTCAGCTAATTTACTGATATCCTCTCCCTTTTTTCTAGCACTATATAAGTACCAAGTAGATGGAACAAATATAGGTATCTGTGCAGCTACACCAGTAGTATAAAAGCTCTCATCTATAAGCTTAGTTTCCAATGAAGATGGGAATTTTATTGGTATTTGTGGTGGAAGTTGAGGCAAATTTAATCCCATCTCTATATTAATATTATCATCTAACCTTGTATAACTTCCTCCTAAAGTTATAGATGGTAAAAAGTTTCCAAAGGCTATCTTTTTATCTAAAGTAGCTATCTCTCTTTCTAGCTCCTTTATTCTCAAATCTAAATTTCTCTCTTTTGCTATTTCAAGAGTCTCCTCTAAAGATAAAGTATTTCCATATTTTTCCAAATACTCTCTCTCCTCTTGTGCCGTTACAAATTTTTCCTCCTTTACTTGAGTATTATTACACCCAACTATAACTAGAGAAAGAAAAATTATTAAACTTTTTAGTTTCATAGTTCCTCTCCTTTTTAGACCTATAAGTCTAATTTATTCTGTTTCAAGTATTCCATATAACATTATATCTATCCACTTCTCTGTTGTTTTGTTATACTCTTGAGAAAGTTCTTCTATTTCCTCGCCTCCTTGAGCTTTACCATAAAATTTTTCATTGAGCATATTTTGAATAACATCTAATAAAAATATAACCTCCTCTGGCTTTAATCCGTGTCTAATTTTTATTTTTTTTAAGATTTTCATAGAAAAATCATAGTTTAAATCATCTAATCTTTTAGTTATCTTTTTTATCTCTGTTTTTAAATGCTCTGGCATCTTAAATAAGGTATTAAAAAATATCTTTTGTAAAAGAGGATACTCTCTAAAAAAATGATATCTAATATCTAAAAAACTTTTTATCTCCTCTCTCCAATCTTCTATCTCTTTTAATCTATTTTTATAGTAGTCTAACATAGTGTCATAACAATAACTTATACATAGGAGATAAAGCTCATCTTTATCTTTAAAATGATGATACATCACTCCCTTAGAAATATTTCCTTCTGTGCATATTCTATTGATAGAAGATTTCTCATAGCTATAATTTGCAAACTCATTTAAAGCTACTTGAAGTATCTTAAAACGAACTATCATACTTTTATTTCTCTGTTTCATTTCTCTCCCTTCACAAAATTAGACTTACTAGTTTAATTTCTATATGATATAATATTAGCATATTTATTGAGAATTATCTATTAATATTTTGAGGAGGTTATATGTTTTATAAAATTTTACTTTTTCTCTGCCTATCTCTCTCAATATTCTCACAGGAATATCAGAGTAAAGAGCAGAGAATAGATGCTATAAATCAAGAGATAAATATGCTTATGGAGAAAAAGGAGAGATTGGAAAATCTCAAAGAAAAAATTTCTAAAAGTAGTTCTGATAAAATTATTAATGGGGAGTTTAACTCTCGTCCTAAGATTGCTCTAGTTTTAAGTGGTGGTGGAGCAAAAGGAGCTGCACATATTGGAGTTCTAAAAATTCTAGAGGAGTATAAAATCCCTGTGGACTTTATTGTGGGAACAAGTGCAGGGAGTATTATAGGTGCTATGTACTCAGTAGGATACTCCCCTGATGAGATAGAAAAAACTATTCTTGAAATGAACTTTTTTGCTCTTATGAATAATAATAAGGATAGGACTTTAAGAACCATTGAAGATAAATTTGCAAGTGAAAAATACCCTTTTAAAGTCAATATTGATAAAGATATGAATCTATCTTTGCCTATGGGATTTTTAAATGGAGAGTATATCTATCTTCAGTTAAAAAATATTTTTAGTAGAGCTGAAAATATTAAAGATTTTAATAATCTTCCTATTCCATATAGAGCTATTACCACAAATCTAAATACTGGAGAGGAAGTAATAGTCGACAATGGAGATTTAGCTCTCGCCACTTTTAAGAGTATGGCTATACCAAGTTTTTTAGAACCTGTACAAGATGGAGATAATTTCTATGTCGATGGTGGAGTTACTAACAACCTTCCTGTAGATACTGCTATTGAGATGGGAGCAGATATAGTAATTGCTGTAGATATTGGAGCTAATCCCTCTGAGATTGGAAATAACTCCAATGTAGTAGCTGTTCTTGATAAAATCTCTACTTATAATGGAAATAAAAATGTAAAATTCCAAAAGAAAATAGCTGATATACTTATTGTTCCCAATGTAAAAGAGCACAATACCATTGACTTCTCTAATTTAAATAGTTTAGTTCAAGAGGGAGAGGAAGCTGCATTAAAATTTGATTACCTATTAAAAAATCTCTCTTATAATAAAGAGTTCAATGAACAAAAAAATAGAAAACTTGAAGAGAATAACTTTAAGATTTCAAATATAAAGTTGGTAGGAAACTCTATCCTCACTGAAAAAAAAGTAATGAATCTAGCTCCTAAAAAAGATAATGGTATCTACAACAAAGATGAGATTGAGCTTTGGGTAAAAAAAATCTATGCTATCCCATATATAGAAAAGGTTTATTATGAAGTAAATGGAAAAGAGATTACTTTTACAATAAAAGAAAAAGATAGTATCAATGTAGGTACTTCTCTTAACTATATCTCAGACTATGGAGCTTCTGTAAAAATATCTACTACTGTTCCTAACTTTGGAATTTGGACACAAAACTATACTCTTACAGCTGAAGTATCAAAATATCCAAAAGTTACACTCAATACAGTCTCTTTCTATGAGATGGGTAATTTTAAATTACTCGGTTCATTGGACTTAGGATATAAAAATTTTCCTTATTTTATCTATAAAGATGGAGATAAAATCTCTACATATAAAAGCGAGATATTTACTAGTAAATTTGTTATAGGAAGTACATTTTCTAATAGTGTTGTTTCTGGATTTGAATTAGGTTATGAAAACTATCAAACTAATTACTACGAAGGGGATAAAACATATACTGATTTTAAAGGAAATAAGCAGTTTGCTTTTCTAAAACCTTTTCTCTATTTAGATACTTTAGATAATAAAGCTTTTCCTTCTAAGGGAACATCTCTTTTCTTAATCTCTTTCACAGGAGAAGAGCTTAAAAAACAAGAGAATTATAGTGGATTTTCAGGAGTATTATCTTTGAACTTTCCTCTTACTAAAAAACTTTCCTTCTCATTGGGAGGTAGCTTAGGAAAAGTATCAGGCGAAGGTTTAGAAAACAATAAATTATTTAGAATAGGGGGGGATAAAAATTCTGAAATAAGTTATGCTTTTACAGGACTCCCTGTTATGGGTAGATATGCTGATGAATTTTATATAGGAACTTTTGGATTGAAATATAATCTTTCTGAAACACTATATCTACTAACTAAATACAATGTAATTACATACTCAGATGCCGACCTCTCTTTCCAAAAAAAATCAGAGATTTGGAAAGATAAAAAATATGGATATGGTGGTGGAATTGGTTGGGATACATTCTTAGGACCTATTACTTTTATGATTTCTAATAACATTGATAACTCTTCTCCACTATTTGAATTATATTTAGGGCATACTTTTTAATTTGCTATACAAAATATATAATTTATAAATTTTTTGAACTTGACTTTTTTTAAAATTAATAGTATCATTTTATAGGATATCTTTTTAGGTATCCTATATTTTTTAACAATTACTTTGTAAAACTAAATTTTAGATATAAATATTTTAAGGAGGATAAGTTATTATGATGTATTATATGAATGCTGGAGGACCATTAATGTGGGTATTACTACTAATGTCTATCACTGCTTTAACTATTATTTTAGATAGAGCTTTTTTCTTTTTTAAAAAGGAAGGCACTCATAATAGAAACTTTGAGAAAGATATAATTAAAGAGGTACAAAATGGAAATATTGATGGAGCTATCTCTATCTGTGAGAAGGAAAAAAACTCTGTTGGATATGTAGTAAAAGGTTTTCTAACTCGTTGTGAAAAAAATATGGATTTCCACTACTATGACCAACTTTTAAAAGAGATAGCCTTTGATGAGATAAGTTCTCTTGAAAGAAGATTACACCTTCTTGGACTTATAGGAAATATGGCTACTATGGTTGGTTTACTAGGAACAGTTACTGGTATGATTAAAGCTTTTAAAAATTTGGCTACATTTGGTGCTGGAGATCCTACTATTGTTGCTGGTGGAATATCAGAAGCTCTTATTACAACTGCTAGCGGATTAATCATTGCTATCCCTACTATATTTGCCTATAACATATTTTCTAAAAAAATAGAGAATGCTGAAGGAGATATTGACAAAATCACTACTATAATTATAAATATCTTAACTGGTAAAAAATAGGTGATAGTATGGGAAGATTCAGAAAAAAAAGAGGGATTACCCCTATGGATATGACTCCATTTATCGATATAGTTTTTCTACTAATTATCTTCTTTATGGTTTCTACAACATTCAACAAATATGGAAATATTGATATAGATTTACCAAGTGCCAACGTTGAAAATACCAACCAAGATAATAAAAGTATAGAGATTATTATAGATAAAAATGGAAAATACTTTATAAACAAAGATGGACAAACAAACCCAATTGAGATAGAAAATCTTGGAGCTTTATTACAAGGAGTAAAAGAGGTCACTATCTCTGGAGATAAAGAATTAAAATATCAGGTTATTATGGATACAGTTTCTAAAGTAAAAAATGCTGGTGTAGAAAATTTAGGAATAAACTTCTATGAGTAAAAAAGATAACATACTCTATTTTTTCCTACTAGCTCTAGTTTTTCATCTTTCTCTTTTTATAGTCAGAGAAAGAGGAGTAAAAGGTGATGCTCCTGTCTCTCTAAAAAGTAATAGTGCTCCTATATCTGTAAAGATAAAAAGCCCAGTTATTAGAAAGGAAACAGTTGTAGTAAAAAAAGAGATTACTCCACCTGCTCCTAAAGAAGAGAAAAAACCTGAGCCTAAAAAAATAGAGCCACCTAAAAAAGAGATTATAAAACCTGATATTAAAAGTAAGATAAAAGATAAAAAGAAAAAAGTTGAAAAGAAAAAAATAGAGGAAAAAAAGGCTGAACCTATTCCTCCTAAAACTACCCCTAACACAGAAAAAGTTCCCTCTACTCCTACTGCTGAACAAGAGATTTTAGCTAGTGGTAATTTTAGTATCGGTAAAGATGGAATTTTTACTGCTGCTTCATCTGAAGGTATTGAATATAAGATACTTAAACAAGTTGACCCTGACTATCCTGTACAAGCTGAAAGGATTAGATATAAAAAGAAAGTGGTTATAACTGCTAGATTTTTAGTTGGATTAAAAGGTGAAGTTGAAAAAATCAATATTATCAACTCCCATGAAAAATTTGGCTTTGATAAAGAGGTAGAGAAAGCTTTAAAGCAGTGGAAATTTCATCCTATATACTATAAAAATAAAAATATTAAAGTTTATTTTACGAAAGACTTTATTTTCGAACCTAAATAAAAAAAATCTCCTTTAATTTATTTTAATTAGAGGAGATTTTTATTTTAAATTTTTAATAAATAAATAATTATTGGAAGTGTTACTATTGAAAATATTGTTGTCAAAAAAACTCCTAAAGAACTTGTGATAACTTCCTTATTATATTTCAATGAAAACATTATGATCATAGATCCTGCTGGAAGAGCAGTTGATATTGTTATAAGCTCTACATAAAATCTATTTTTTACAAATATCGAAAAAATAAAATAAAAAAATACTGGTAGTACTAATAATTTTAATAAGCAAAAAAGAATTAACTTTCTATTTGTAAATACTTTTTTTAAAGGTATTTTTCCTAAAGAAGCTCCCATAAGCAATAAAGATAGTGGAATAGTTACTTCTCCCAAAGTCATTAGATAATTTACTGCCAAATTTGGTAGTGGAATTTTTAGGAAATATATCACTATTCCTAATAAGGCTGAAATTACTCCAGAATTAAAAATACTTCGAAAAGAAAATTTAATATTTTCATTTTCAGGTTTCATCTTAATAACACCATAAGTATATATTAAAAAATTAAAACTTAGATGTAATATAGTTAAATAAAAAATTGCAGCATCTCCATATAAAACTTTTACTACTGGTATTCCTACAAAACTAGTATTACTAAAAATTAACATTAATTCATATATAGGTTTTTCATTATTTTTTAACTTAAAAAATTTTACAACTATAATAGCTATTAAAATATAACTTAAGTATAAAATGACTCCCAACCCTAATATGGATAAAATATTTACTCCTTTATCTCCCACTTCATCTTGTTTAAAAACAGCTCCAATTATAAGAGCTGGACAAGTTACTCTTACTATTAATTCAGAAAGTTTTTTAGTTGTTTCTTCTGTTAATATATGGATCTTACTTACTATATATCCTGTTATAATTAATAATAATAATAAAAACATTGTTTCTATTAATATTCTTATATTCATCTCCATAATTTATCCTTCTCGTTATTTTTTTAATATTAAATTTATATAAATCATTAAAAAGAACTCTTCATCTTTAGGAAGAACTTTCCCATATTTATTATATAAATCTTTACTTATTATTTGAATTATTTTTCTTTCTCTTGTATAAGCCTCTTCATTTATTATATAAATATTATCCTCATTTTCCTCTATCATCTCATCCATAAAAAATCTTTCTGCAAAATGTCTAATATGGCTTATAAACCTGATATAATGAATACTTTCTTTATTAAATTCCTTTTTAGCACAATTTTTTATTATATTAATAATATCTCCTATTAATTTTACATATCTTCCTGTATCATAACGACTATTGCTAACCATTTGTGCATTTACCAAATGAAATACAATACTAACAGCTTCTTCTTCAGGTAGATTTAAATTTAATTTTTCATTTAATTCTCTAACACCTTCACAAGCTATCTCATATTCAATTGGATATAAACTTTGTATTTCCCACGTTAAGGAGCTTGTTACTAACATTCCCTTCCTATATCTTTCTATTGCAAAATTTATATGATCAGCTAGAACAAAATATATACTATCATTAAAATTTGTTTGTATTTTATTTTTAGCTTCTAATACTATTCTTTGTGCTATTTCCAGTACAGTACTGGGAATGGATTCAATCATCTCTAAAACTGATTTTGTTTTACTATCATTAATAGGTATAAATAATTGGTGGCTCTGGTCTATTTTTATTCTATTACCCATTTTTTTCCCATATCCTATTCCTTTTCCTAGTAATATAAATTCTGAATTTTTTTCATCTTCGACTAATACTACATTACTATTTAAAACCTTTTTTATTTTTACCATTGCCACCACCTATTTATTCAAAATCTAATCCATTATTCTTTATAACCTTTTTATACCAATAGAACGAATCTTTTCTATAACGATTATATGTTCCATTACCATAATCATCTATATCCACATAAATATATCCATATCTTTTTGATATTTGCTTAGTAGATTCGCTTATTAAATCAATACAAGCCCATGAAGTATATCCCATTAATTCTACTCCATCTTCTTCTATTGCAGCTAACATATTTTTAAAATGTTCACGATAATATGCTATCCTGTATTCATCATGAATTTTTCCATCATTTTCTAAGATATCTTTGGCTCCCAATCCATTTTCTACTATGAACAAAGGCTTTCTATAACGATCATATAAATCTACCATTGAAATTCTTAATCCAATAGGATCTATTTGCCATCCCCATTCACTAGATTTTAAATATGGATTTTTTATTCCCATAACAGTATTTCCAGCTGTTTTTTCTACTCCACTTTCATCTTCAGCTACACAACTTGACATATAATAACTAAAAGAAATAAAGTCAACTGGATAATTTTTCATTATTTCATCATCTCCAGCTTCTTTTACTATATTTATTCCTCTATTCTTATAGTAACTTAATAAATAAGCTGGATACTCTCCGAAAACCTGTGTATCTGAATAAGCATATATATTACGCATATACTGTTGTGCTTTTAATACATCTTCAGGTTTACATGTTAATGGATAATAAGTTAATTTTGTTATCATACAACCTACTTTAGCATCTGGTATTATCTCATGACATATTTTTGTTGCTAAAGCACTAGCTACAAATTGATGATGCATAGCTTGATAACATACCTCTTCAAAATTCTTTCCTTCAAATCTATCTTTTAATAGTCCACCTGTTGTATAAGGATGACGTATAATACTATCTATTTCATTGAATGTCAACCAATATTTTACCTTATTTTTATAACGTTCACAAATTATTTTTACATACTTTTCAAAAAAGTCAACAGTTTTTCTTGAATACCATCCATCATACTTTAAAACTAAATTTAACGGTGGTTCATAATGAGACATTGTTACTAATGGTTCTATTCCATATTTTAATAATTCATCAAATACATCATCATAAAATTTTAATCCCTCTTCATTTGGAAATTCATCATCTCCATTTGGAAAAATACGGCTCCAAGCTATTGACATTCTAAATACTTTAAATCCCATCTCTGCTAATAGTGCTATATCTTCCTTATATCTATGATAAAAATCGCTACCATGTCTTTTAGGATAATTTACTCTATCTTCTGGATTAGCTAAAGCTTCTTCGATATCCTTTGAAGTAACACTATTATGACCATCATAATTTTTAACATCTAAGTTAAAATGAGCTCTAGCACAATCTGAAACAGACCATCCTTTTCCTCCTTCATTCCATCCACCTTCAATTTGATTAGCAGCTGTTGCTCCTCCCCATAAAAATCCCTCTGGAAATTTATACATTTATCTCACTCCCTATATTTAATTTTTTACTTAATTTTTATTTACTATTTTTTCTCTTCCTTCCATAATATTATTGTAAATATAAATGATAAGACTAATGATAATCCAAATCCTATAATTCCATAAATAATATTTTTAGAGTCATTTGGGTCCAAAAACATTGTTAAATTTGCTAATCCTGGACCCACAGGAACAAGAGCTTTTAATCCAAAAAATCCTATTACTCCTCCTGCTAACACACAACTTGCTACTACTCCATATAAAACTCTTTTATGTAATAGAGTTACTCCATATAGCGCTGGTTCTGTTATTCCCATTAGAGCTGATATCCCTGCTGATAGTGCCGCTGATTTTAATTGTTTATCTTTAGCTCTTACTGCTACTGCAAAACAAGCTCCTGATTGTGACATATTGTGAGCTAATGAAGCTGGTAAGTATAGTGTTTCTATTCCTAATTTGCTCAATGATGAAATTGCATATGGGCTCAATGCTTTATGCATACCTGCAGCTATCATAAATGGTAATATTCCAGCTAATATAGCTACTCCTATAAACCCTAATTTTTCATATAAAAATAATATTACTACTGTTAAATACTCTCCCATAGTAAATCCTAATGGTCCTAAAAATAAATACCCTATTGGAACAGCTATCATTAATGAAACCATAGGAACAAAAAATACTCTAATAGCTTTTGGGGATATTTTATTTAGATATTTTTCTAAGATTCCTAAAAATAAAACTATTAAAATTGGTGGAAATACTTGTGAAACATATGAAATATTTTTTACATTTAAACCAAATAATACTACTTCTCCTTTACTTAATAAAGCTATATTTGAAGGAAATAAGTATACAGCTCCTGCTACTAAAGCTACTAACTTATTTGTATTTAGCTTTGTTGCTGTTGTTATTGCTACCATCAATGGTAAGAAATAAAATGTTGCATCACTTATTGACATTAAAATTTTATAAATATCACTTGTTGTATCAAGTATTTTCATTGTTGAAAAAAGAATCAATAGTGACTTTAATACTCCTGCTCCTGCCATAGCTGGAACTAATGGTTGAAATATTCCAACAATATATTCTAAAATTAAGGTTGTTACTTTCTTCTTTTCTCCAACTATATTTTCTATCTCTTTTGTTGGAGTGTATATTTTCATTATTTCATCATATACCTCTATTACATTATTTCCTATTATTATTTGAATTTGAGCATTTATAACTAATCCCATTACTCCTTCAACTTTTTTTAATGCATCTGTATTTACCTTACTTTTATCAACTACATTAAAACGAAGTCTTGTTGAGCAATGTTCAAAGTTTGTTATATTTTTCTCACCACCCATATACTCTAAAATTAAACCTGCACTTTTTTTATAATCCATTTTTCCCTCCTTAAACTAATAAAAAAAGCAGAACCTAAAATAGCTATAAACTTACTTTATAACTTACTTAGATCCTGCCTGCTTTACCAGTTACATGTCTTATTATTAAATTTTATATTTTAATTATAATCATTTTGAGTGTTTTTGTCAATAGTTTTTATAAAAATATATAAGAGCACCATTTCTTCCAGAATTTTCTCTATCTCTTCTATAGGAATGAAATTCTCCTTCATAGGTACACAATTTATTCAGTACTATATTTTCTTTTAATAATCCTAATTCTAATAAATTTCTATAGACGAACTCCTGATTATCAAAATATATTTTCCCATTTTCATTTTTAAAGCTTTTTTCTATTAATTCTTTAGAAAATTTTTCTTTAAACTTTTGTAGAAACTCCTCTCCTACCTCATAATTTTTTTGAGATATCCCTATTCCAAAAGCTACTCTAATATCTCCTAAATTACATCCATATGTATCTATCATAAGTTCTATAGCTTTTTTCCCTATTTCCTTATAACTTCCTTGCCAGCCAGAGTGCACTGTTCCTATGATCTCTTTTTTTTCATCAAAAAAATATATAGGTAAACAATCTGCATATTTTGTCAATATAACTATATCCTTTCTATTAGTAATAAATCCATCTGTATCTTCAAAATATAATTTTTCTAAACTATCTACTACTGCAATATTATCGCTATGAGTTTGAAAACCTGATACAATATATTTTCCCTCCAAAGAAAAATCCTTTAATATCTTTTCTTTACTCATCTCTTTTATATTTCCATAATTTTTTTTAGTGTAGATAGCAGATATTCCAAACTTATTCCATTCTTTTAATTCTACATACCTCTCTCTATCTAAAAACATAAACTACTTCAACTCATTTTTTAATTTTAAAACTTTATTTAGATTTCTCATCAACTTTTCAAAATCTTTAAAGTATAGAGATTGCATTCCATCAGAAGTAGCACACTCAGGATTTTCATGTACCTCAACCATAGCTCCGTCAGCTCCAGAAATTACTCCAGCTAAAGTTACAGGCTCTACCAAACTACGTCTTCCTGTTCCATGACTAGCATCTATAATTACTGGTAAATGTGATTTTTCTTTTAGTAACGGAATAGCATTTATATCCACAGTATTTCTTGTAATAGTTTCAAAAGTTCTTATTCCTCTTTCACAAAGTATAACCTCTCTATTTCCATAAGCTACTATATACTCTGCTGCCATAAGTAGCTCTCTCATTGTTGCACTTAATCCTCTTTTTAAAAGAATTGGTTTTCCACATTTCCCCAATGCTTTTAATAAAGAGAAATTTTGCATATTTCTAGCTCCCACTTGAAATATATCAGCATATCTACTTATTAAAGGAATATCACTAGCATCCATCACCTCTGTTACTACTAACATATCAAATTTATCTGCTGCCTCTCTCATATATTTTAATCCATCTTCTCCTAATCCTTGAAAATCATAAGGAGAAGTTCTTGGTTTAAAAGCTCCACCTCTTAATATTTGAGCCCCAGCTTTTTTTACTTCCTCAGCTATTTTAAATATTGATTCTCTACTCTCAATAGCACAAGGACCAGCCATCATTAAAAAATTTCCACCACCTATTTTTCTTCCTTTTATATCTATTATTGTATCCTCTGGCTGAAACTCTCTACTTACAAACTTATAGCTCTTTCCTATAGCTACTAGCTCATCTACTCCATCAAAAGATAGAAGTCTATCTAAATCAACATTTTTTTTATCTCCAACTACTCCTATTTTGTAGTAATCATTTTCTTTTAAAATAATACTTCCTAATCTATTATCTTGAAGAAATTTTAAAATTTCATTTTTTTCTTGTTCACCTATATCTCTTTTAGTTTTTATATACATAATTTTCTCCTAATCTTTTCTTTAAATTATACAACTTTAGTCTAAAATTTTAAAGTATTATCTTTTCTTTTTCTTTGGTAATGGTAGGGGTTTTAATGGCATAACATAAGTAACTCCTGGATTCATATCCAATCTCATTTTTACACATTCTTTATTTCTCAAAAAATACTCTCTTATTTTTGTTCTTATTACTGGAGTACTATCCAAAAATTTTGAACCATACCCATGTATTACCATAATCTCTCTTCTTTCTCCCTTTTTATATAGAGAATTATACTTTGTTATAAATACTCTAAGAGCATCATCAAAATTCATTTGATGTAAATCTATCTCATTATACATGAATACGTTCCTCCTAAAAAGTAAAAAAAAAGAGTCCCTTCGGACTCTTTTAATAACTTAATTACTCAGCAGATATAGCTGATACTGGACATCCTCCAGCACATGCTCCACAGTCTACACAAGCCTCTCCGATTTGGAATTTTCCATCATCAGTTGCTGATATAGCTCCTACTGGACAAGTTCCTTCACAAGCTCCACATCCGATACAAGTATCTTTATCTATTACGTGCATTCAAATCCCTCCTAATAAATTTTTAAAATTTCTTTCTTTTAACTTACTTAAATAAAGTTTATACTATTTTTCAAATTTTGTCAAGTATAATTTAAAAAATATTAATCACTTATTTACACTAATATTTTGATGATTAAAGTTTATTTTGCTTTAAACTCTTCCATCCAATTTTCTCCATTACCTACTAATACTGGCAAATATATAATTACATTTTCTGTTGCTCCAAGAGTTATACTTTTCTTTATCTCCTGTTTTTTCCCAGCTTCATCTTTATAAGTTACTACAAGTTCATGAGTTCTTCCTTTTACCTCTCCCATTCCTCTTCTATTAACTCTTATCTTTTTAGCCTTTTCTCCATTTAATGAATAAGAGATATCCTTTATAGCTTCATAACCATTTTTAGTCTTATTTTCAAAATATACACTATGTAATCTTCCAGTTATAAATAGTGCTACTGAGATTCCAATAACTACTATCATAAGAAGTATCCAGTTTCTTATCATCTTCATTATTTATCCTCTCCTTTACTACTATTTTGTGCCGCTTCTAATGCTCTTCTTCTCTCTTCAGCTTTTTCTTTCTCTCTTCTCCATTGGTGCATAATAAGAACTAAGGCTATTATTCCATAAGATACAAATACTCTAAAATATTCTCCTATTTGTGCAGAACCAATTAACTCTTTACCAGCTCTTGGTGCTAAAATAAACATAGCATGGAAAAGTATAACACCACTTAGAGCATTTGGTATAGAAGCTTTTGCTACACTAGCTCCTCCTATAAGTAGAGCAGCTATTGAGAACATTCCTATTTGTTCATGGCTATTATAAGTATTCATTGTTCCTATATTTTGTAAGAAAATTATTTGTCCTATTGCTGCTAACATTGTAGATATAACTATTGCTATAACCCTTGTTCTATCTGCAGCAATACCAGCTGATTTAGATACCTCTAAATCTTGTCCTATTGCTCTCATATCTTGTCCTAGTTTTGTTTTTCTAAACCAAACTATAAACAGACAGAATAATACAACAGCAACTATTGTTAATAGAGGAATAGAGAACTCTCCAATTTTTAAAACTATTGCATCATCTAAAGCTCTTCTTATATTTTTTAAATCTATAGCATTTCTTATTCCATATCCTCTTGACAAAAGAATTGAACTATCAGTTATAGGAATAACTTTTCCCATTCCATATAAAACTATAAGTTGATATACTCCATTGATAAAAAATCCAAGAATCATAGAAGTAATCATCTCTCTTCCCTTAGCTCTATTTAATACAACTCCACCAATAAGCCCCATCAAAGCTCCCATTGGAAGAGATAAAATAATAGCCAAGAAAAATCCTTGTAATCCAACAATTTGCCAATCTGTAATAAAGATAAGAGCAAGTTGTCCTGCCATAGCTCCTAAAACAATACCAAAGTTAAGTCCCATTCCTGCAATTATTGGAATTAATAATGAAAGAACTAAGAATAAGTTACGAGAAAGTCTAAGTATTATCTCTTGAATAATATACTCCATACTTAATCCAGATATTGGAATTGAAGCTACTATTATAATTATCATAAATATAGGTACTATATTATTTATCAAAAATTTCTTTATCTTATTTTCCACTTCCAGCACCATCCTTTCTTGTTAAAGCATAAAGTATCATTCCATTAGATACTATTATTCTTATTGTTTCTGACATATCTGTTTTTATAAGTCCATTTACAACAGTAGGTGTCATTGTAAGTATTCCTTGGAAAAGGAATGTTCCTACTACAACATTTGCTATTGTAACCTTATTTACAGATGCCCCTCCAATAAGAATAGCAGCTATTGCTGGAAAGGCCATATAAAATGGTGCTAAATATAATTGTACAAATCCGAAACTTTGTTGATATATTATTATTCCAACTGCTGAAAGAACTGTTGACATTACTACTGACTGTACTCTTACTTTATCAATATTTATTCCAGTAGCTCTTGCAAACATATCATTTGTTCCTACAGCTTTCATAGCATAACCACTTCTTGTTCTAAAGAATATCCAAATAAAGAAAGCTAATATAATAAAGAATACAATCTCTCCTAATGGAAGTAAATCAGTATTTATATGTAGAGTTTTTTCAAATGCTTTATGCCAATAGTTTTCAACACTAATTGTAGTACGTAATCCCTCTCCTCCATATGCCCAGATCATATCTGGACTTTTAAATGGAAGTATAAGCCACATAATACACATAATAGCAACTGATGAAAATCCTATATAAGTGGCTATCATCATCTCTCCACCTTTTACCTTATTTAGAATATGACCATAAAGCCATCCAAATAAAAGTGCAAATGGAAGAGAAAAAACTATTGCTCCAAATACTCCTGTAACACCTTTTAATCCTAACTCTATACTTATAACAGCTCCTAAAAGTCCTGCCTCTACTCCTAATGGCATACCAAAGTTAAGTCCTGTCCCAGCTTGTATCATAGGTACTAATGACAATACTAAGATTGCATTCATTCCAAATCTTACTAATGTATCTCCTAAAGCTGCTTTTAAATTTATTCCAATAAAAGGAGACACTACATACATTGATAAAAGAAATAGTGCTATTATTATTCTTGGCCAACCAGCCTCTTTTATCATCTTATTTATATTATTCATTTCCTGCCTCCTTAACTCCTACCATCATCTTACCAAATTCTAATATATCAGCTGTTGGTGGTAGAATACCTTCAACTTTTCCCTCATTTATTATAGCTATTCTATCACATACACTTCTTAGTTCTTCTATTTCAGATGAAGTTATTATAATAGTTGTTCCTTTTTCTTTGTTATACTCTTTTAAAGTATCTAGTACAAGTTTTTTAGCTCCTACGTCTATTCCTCTTGTAGGCTCAGATACGAATAATACTTCTGGATTCATAGTGAAAGCTTTAGCTAGACAAACTTTTTGTTGATTTCCTCCACTTAGCTCCTGTGCTCTTTGCTTTTCACTAGTACATCTTATCTCTAATTTTTTTACATACTCTTGTGCATTTTCTTTTACAGCTTTTTCATCTACTATATTAAATATTCCAAAAGCTTTTTTAAAGAACATATTCTTTATCTGCATAGCTGGATAAGCTATATTATCCTCTATTGAACTATCTAATAGAAGCCCTACTCCTTTTCTATCTTCAGATACAAAGAAAAGTCCTTTAGATAATGGTTCAGCTGGAGAATTTAAAGTTATCTTCTCTCCTTTAAAAGTAACTTCTCCTCTAGCATCATAAAGCCCCATTATTCCATTAGTTACTCCTATTTTCCCTTGACCTGCCATTCCTCCAAGTCCTAAAATCTCTCCTTTTTTAATATCTAAAGAAAGATTCTTTACTCCCTCTCCTGGCATATCTACCCAAAGATTTTTTATAGAGATGATAGTTTCTTTTGGTTCATCTTTAGCTTTTGTTTCTTGAGAAGAACCTTCCATCTTTCTTCCTATCATCCATTCAGTTATTTGATTTACATTTGTATCCTTAGTAGCTACTGAGTTTATTAACAGTCCATCTCTTAGAACTACTACCTTATCACATACTGATAATATCTCATCAAGTCTATGAGTTATAAAAAGTATTGCTATCCCTTTTTCAGATAATTTTTTCATAGTTTCTAGAAGAACTTTTGCCTCTTCTTCTGTAAGTACTGCTGTTGGCTCATCTAACACCAAAAGTTTTGTATTCTCTCTTTCAATCTCACGAGCTATTTCTGTAAACTGCTTGTGTGCAACAGGCATTTCACTAATTACTGTACTAGACTTTATATCCACTCCTAAATTTGAAAGAGCTCCTTTTGCACGTTCATCTATCTCTTTCTTATCGATAGCTTTTATTCTTGAACCAAAAACTCCTTCTAAAAAACTATTTAAAGTTGATTCTCTATTTAAAACTACGTTTTCAGAAGCTTTAAATCCTGGTATCAATGAAAATTCTTGGTGTACCATTCCTATTCCTACACCTAAAGCATCAAATGGTGAAGTAAAATTTACCTCTTGTCCATCAAAATATATTTTTCCTCCATATCCTCCAGTTTCAGAAATAACAGGCATACCAAATATACATTTCATCAATGTAGATTTTCCTGCTCCGTTCTCTCCTACTAGTCCTACTATTTCTCCTGGTTTTACCTCCAGATTAATATCTTTTAAAACTACATTCTCTCCAAATGCTTTGGAAAGGTTCTCAACCTTTAATAATATCTCTCTCAAAACTTTTCACCCCTTAAAGAAAAATGAGGGGAGAAATGTTCCCCTCACCTTATTATTTTATTTCAAAATATTTAGCAGGTACTTCTTCACCAGTCATGTGTAAGTATCCTTTTCCTAAAACATAAGTATCTTGGTATAATAGATAGAAGTTTTCTTTTTCTACTCCATTTACATCAGCATAATTACTTCCATTCCATCCTGCTCCTGGAGTAAATTTATTATATGATTCTATAATAGCATCAAAGTCAGTAATTTCTGTTCCATTTTCAATTACGTTTCTTACATGATCTCCTAATGCTACTGCTGAAGCAAAGTTATAAGAATAAGCCCAAGTTCCCATTCTTCCAGCAGCACCTTTAGCTACTACTGTATCTTCAACTTTCTTTAATATTTTTGGCCAATTTCCTTTTTCATCTTCAGTAAATTTGATTCCTAAAGCACCAGGATATCCCATTGTAGGAGATGGTAAATCAGCTTCTACGAAATATCCTCCATCTTCAGCTATTCTTTTTAATAATGGTTCTGTATGAGCATCATTTGTTGCAAAGAAAGCAACATTTTTACCATATTTATTTAACCAGTTAGGAACTTGCTCTAATATATATTGTTGAGCTCCTGCAACTCCAACGTCACTTACTGGGTCTGGAGCTGAAACATCTATAAATTCCATTCCTAAATCTTTAGCAGCTTCTGCCATTATATTTCTTCTTCTTGATAATAATTCATAACTTAAGTGTCTTGGGAAAGAGATATGCATAAATTTATCTGCTCCCATATTTTGTGCTGCTTTTACTATTAAATATCCTCTTGCTACATTATCTGGATTTGTTACTAAGTCTGAAACTTCAGTTATAATTTCTGGATCTTCATGTGGTGAGTTAGCAACAAGTAAGATATCAGGTCTAGCTTCTTTTATTCTTCTAAAAGCTTCTACTGTTCCAGGTACAGCTTCTACAACTATTATTGCCTTCATTTTAGGGTCATCAGCTAGAGCTACCATTTGTGATATAGTAGTTTCCATTTCTTGCATAAAGTTATCTGGATAAGTTACATGAGTAACCATTCCTCCCTTATCAACAGCACCATACATTTTTATTAATTCTTCAGCTCCACGAAGACTATCTTCAGATTGTGAAACAGTTCCACTTACTACTCCAATATGATAGTCTGGATTTGCTGCAAAAGTAAAAAGTGATACAACAAACATCAAACAAGTTAAAAGTAATTTTTTCATATTCTCCCCCTTATGTTTAATATTTAGATTTAAAAAATGCCTCATTAAAAAAAGTACTATTTTTTTAGCACTTATGTTTCAACTTTTTAAATCTGTTTTCAATGATTATACACCTAACTGTCACATCTGTCAATAAAAAATATTATTATTTTGTTTATTATATATTTTTTATATGTAATTTACTTTTTTATATGATTTTTTACAAAATTAAAGTCCTTCAGGTGCAAGTGATACCACT
>OGFE01000640.1_pt1 | contig 32475 bp, 37 predicted proteins | sample 1570811 | NCBI WGS metagenome assembly OGFE01 (sample SAMEA2581967, study PRJEB24529) | metagenome | biome: Human gut stool | place: China | collected 2011 | reverse complement strand
CTTAAAAGATATTTTCAATCCTTTAAGAGGCTGTCTGTTTATTAATACTTAATATTATTTATTAGTTTCTTCAATGAACTTCTCAAGCTGTTCCTTAGCCTTGCCTGACACAATAATCTCTCTTGCCTTCTCAATACCATCCTTTAATGTAATTCCATCTGAAGCAAGATATATAGCTGCACCAGCGTTAAGTAATACAACATCTGTCTTAGGTCCTTTAGCACCACCTAATATATCATTAACGATAGCTGCATTCTCCTGTGGTGTTCCACCAACAAGATCTTCCTTATTGCATCTTGTAAGTCCTAAATCTTCTGGCTCAATAACATATGACTTGAATTCATCGTTCTTGAATTCACATACCTTAGTCTCTGCACTAAGAGAAATCTCGTCCATAGAATCTCTGCCATATACAACCATAGCTCTCTTAACACCAAGATTTCTTAATACATGTGCAAGTGATTCAACAAGTTCTTCGCTATATACACCGAATAACTGCATAGTAGCACCTGCTGGATTAGCTAATGGTCCAAGTACATTAAATAATGTTCTTATACCCATCTCTTTTCTTACAGCACCAACAAATCTCATTGCTGGGTGATACTTCTGTGCAAATAAGAAACAAAGATTAATATCTTTTAATATCTGGGCACTTCTTGCTGGAGCACAATCAATCTTTACACCAAGTGCTTCAAGACAATCGGCTGTTCCACACTTACTTGAAGCAGCTCTGTTACCATGCTTTGCAACAGGTATTCCTGCGGCAGATACAACAACTGATGAGAGTGTAGATATATTGATAGTATTAGAACCATCTCCACCTGTTCCTACGATCTCAAGCACATCCATATCATTAAGGAAACGCTCGCAGTGTGAACGTAATACCTTAGCTGCTGATGTAATCTCGTCAATTGTCTCACCTTTCATTGATAATGCTGTAAGGAATGAAGCCTTCTGTGCATCTGTAGCCTCTCCTGTCATTATCTCTTCCATAACCTGTTCCATAACCTCTGATGTGAGATCTTCTCTTTTAACTAACTGAGCTATTGCTTCTTTAATCATCGCCAAAACCCTAACCTTTCAAAAATATATTTACATATTAGTCCTATATGTTTTCGCTGTCAATCCATAAAATAGCAATTAAACTGTCAGTTTTGAAAATATCATCAAAAATAAAGTCTTCATAAAGGTTCTCTATATTATCTTCTGAATATTCAACCTGTCTTGAGAAAATGTGCACTACATCCATTCTATCCTTGAAAGAATACTCTCTGTGGTTATCCAACCACCTTATAATATCCATCTGTCTTATAACAAAAAAATTAGTTACTAACATCTGGCATTTGCCAAGGAAATCATAATCATATATTGACTTTGCAAAATATCTGAACACCAAATACTCCAAAAGCTGTCTATATTCATATGCCCTTGAAACCATATAAGTTCCAAATTCCTCATTGAGTATATTGTATTCTTCATCACTCATCTGCTCAAAAAGGCTGTCAATAATATCCTTAAGTATGACCTCCCACTCAGGATTAAGCACTTCCATTTCTTCATAAGGATACAAAATCTGTCTTATACCCTGTTGTAATGATATATCCTCAAATTGTCCGCTGTCGCTTAGATTTCTTGTTTCATCTAAAGTATGGGCAATTCCTTCTTTGAGGTAATCATTAACAACAGATTTAATATTATCATACTCATCAGTGTTAATACATTGTTGGATTTTACTTCCCATATCAAGTATGACAATCAGCTTTTCGTGTATTGACAGACTTTCCTCGGCTAATATCTTAAATACAGCCTCTCTTGCCGCAAATATCTGCAATGCAAATGAACTGTCATATTCTGAACTCGGTTCATATTGTTCATCACAGGCAGCAGTTTCCATACTAAAAGGACGATTTTCAGACAATATAATCCTTGCTGCCTCTTCACAGGCAAGACCAATTCCTGATTCCTTTATTGTACCATAATATTCCGAATATCTTGGAAACTGCTTACATACAACACCAAGATAATCTTCTCCAAGATTTTTATGTATTTCGCATAAGCCATTATCATCAAGCATAGGACATTTGCCGTCACATAATTTGAAGCAATACTCCTCATCTTCATTCTGTGTTATGCTGTCAAGAATCCTGCTTTTAAGCTCACCTGTCATATTATTATAACGCTCATAGGTTTCATCATCTATGTCTATCTCCCAGCCGCCTATACAGCAGTTATCCTTACATTCGCTTGTTATACATCCAAATTCGTTATAATAAAATGGTACTCTCTGTTTCATTATCTTTACCTCAAAGTATATTCTATATAATCCTGTTAAATATATCTGATTTTATGTCTGCAATATCATCAATACTAATAATTATGTTATTCTGCATAACTATTATTTTCTGATAATCATCAATCTTTTTAATTACGCCACTTATTGTAACATATTTTCCGCCAGCTTTTCTTAAATCTTGAACAAAATAAGTTATGGTCACAACCGGCTGGCTGGCTATATTTGTTCGTAATATGGCGAATTTATTATTAAGAATATTAAGTTGTTCCTCGTCCTGTTCTACTTTCTCATCCGTAAGCCTTGCTGTTTCTGATATAGCTGCTCCAAGACCGGTAAGTGCAGCAAATGGAGAAAACTGAGCAGCACGCTCATAATTAGACATTCTTTTATGCCTGTTATTTACAGGACGGGATTTATTAATTATATCTTCATATCCATTCAAAATAGTTCTCATTTCCCAATTATCAGCTTTATTCGTGATGACCGCCAATCTGCCTGTTTCTGTCCATAGCTGTCGCACCTTCTTTAAGATTCATTCCTCTGACAATTGCATTTTTGCCATATTTTTTCTTAATATCAACCATAGTCTTTAAGACTTTTTTCTCTTTTTCAAGCTTAGCACTTTCTTCCTCATTATCATCTTTATTAATAAAATCTGTGAATAAATCCATCTGATGATAAGAAGAATTCTTATTAACTGCTTCTTTTTCTGTTATGACGTGATTAGCCGTTATATTAATTCGTCTTGATAAAAGCCTTTTATCTACTATATCATCATACAGTCTGGTAACTGCCTGCGTAGCAAGTGCAACTGAAGCTGTATAACGAGAAAGATTAGCCGTTCCGTGAGCGTGCTTTGGTATCTTCCTGCCATATCTGTCTTTTACAACCTCGCCTTTATACTCACCTACACTTCTTCCGGTGGATATATTATCTATATCATATCCAACTGTAAGCACAAGCTGGTCTGTCACAAGTCCTTTATCTATAAGGTCAAGCATAAGCAGATCTACCATCTCACATACAACTAACCTTGTCTTCTCATAATCATATGCACAGTGAAGTACCTGTCCCGATGATATGCTGTTGCTTTCTGGCTTATACTGCTTAATGTCTGCTATTGTACACGGCTCATACCCCCACGCGTGGTCAATAAGGAGCTCTGCATTTACCCCAAACAGCTTATAGAGCAGTTCCTCATTATAGAAATCCTGATCACCGCCAAGCGAACATCTCGCAACATCGCCCATTGTATACATACCATACTCTTTAAGTCTGGAAGCATATCCAGCACCCACTCTCCAGAAATCTGTAATAGGCTTGTGTCCCCATAGCTTTTCCCTATAGCTTCGTTCGTCTAACTCAGCTATTCTCACACCATCTTTATCTGCCGGAATATGCTTGGCAACTATATCCATAGCAATCTTACATAGATATAGATTCGTTCCTATGCCTGCCGTTGCAGTAATTCCTGTCGACTCAAGCACATCTTTAATCATAGTCATAGCCAGCTGGTGCGGTGTCATCTTATAGGTATTAAGATATGCCCCGACATCAATAAATACTTCATCAACCGAATATATATGAATATCCTCAGGTGCAACATATTTAAGGTAAATGTTATATATCTGTGTACTGTATTTCATATATAAAGACATTCTTGGAGGTGCAATTATATAAGAAAGCTCGTAAGATTCATTATTCTTCAGTTCTTCTGAACTATATGAGCTTCCTGTAAACTGCCTGTTTCTTAACCTGCTCTTTCTTAGTGCATTGACCTCCTTGACCTTCTGTACAACCTCAAAAAGCCTTGCCCTTCCTGATATTCCGAAAGCCTTTAATGATGGTGATACGGCAAGGCATATCGTCTTTTCGGTTCTTTGGGGATCAGCAACTACAAGATTGGTATCAAGTGGGTCTAAATTTCTTTCGACACACTCCACAGATGCATAAAATGTCTTTAAATCTATTGCTATATACATATGGTTATTCTGCATTAATCATTCCCCACAATTAAATCTTACGCATAACCTCAAGTCTGCGGTGCAGCATTTTAATATGTTCCAGTTCCTTATCGTCAACTGCTCTTCCAGAATAATAGTATTCCACAGTTCCACACAGTTTATCATCATTATTATCAAGAACACCATTCTTTATAAGTATATTTTTTAAGTTATTAGATACTCCGATATTACCATCTATTATCTCAATATCATCTGGAAACAGCTTCGCAAATGAATCTTTGAAATAATTAAAATGTGTACAGCCAAGCACAAGTTCTGAATAATCATTAAAGTTATGTCCTGCAAACTGATTGTTAAGATAATTCATAACCTCTGCTGAATTAAATTCATCCTGCTGTGCAAATCTTACAAGCTTAGGAAGTGCAATAACATCTACCTTTGAGTCTATATCATACTTCATAATAAGATTTTTGAGTTTCACTCCCTTAGCCGTAACCGGAGTTGCAACGACCATTATCCTCTTACCCCTGTTATGTGCACAGGCTGGCTTAACTGCAGGTTCAATGCCGATTATTGGTATCTGGTATTTATTTCTTAAAAATGTAATGGCTGCACTAGTAGCTGTATTGCACGCTAACACTATTGCCTTACAGCCCTTTGATACAAGAAAATCAACTGCCCTGTCTACATACTCTCTTATCTGTTCTGTAGTCTTTTCTCCATATGGCACATTATCAACATCTGCATAAAATACATAATCAACTTCAGGCAATGTTATCATTGCCTGATGAAGCAGTGATAAGCCGCCAATTCCTGAATCAAATATACCTATCTTCACGGTCCACACCTCATTTCCTTATACTTAAAGTCTTGTCGTCCACTCACTGCAATCCCACACATCTGTTGCAAGTCCGTCATAGAACTCTGGCTCGTGGCATACCATAAGTATACTTCCTTTGTATTCTATAAGTGCTCTTTTCAGTTCTTCCTTGGCATCTACATCTAAGTGGTTAGTCGGCTCATCTAACACAAGAATATTAGACTCCCTGTTTACAAGCTTGCATAATCTTACCTTTGCCTGTTCACCACCACTTAACACTCTTACCTTGCTTTCAATATGCTTAGTTGTAAGTCCGCATTTGGCTAATGCTGACCTTACCTCATACTGTGTAAAACCAGGAAATTCCTGCCATATCTCTTCAAGACAGGTTGTGTTAATATCAGGTGACATCTCCTGTTCAAAATATCCTATCTCAAGATAATCACCCATAACTGCCTCACCTGATAAAGGCTTAATTAAACCTAAAAGGCTCTTTAACAATGTAGATTTACCAATTCCGTTAGCACCTGTAAGTACTATTTTCTTACCTCTTTCCATCTCGAAATTAAGAGGCTTTGATAAAGGCTCATCATATCCGATTACAAGATCTTTAGTTGTAAATACATATTTGCCGGAAGTTCTAGCAACTTTAAAATTGAATTCTGGCTTTGGTTTATCCTTGGCTAACTCAATCATCTCCATATTATCAAGCTTTTTCTGTCTTGACATAGCCATATTTCTTGTTGCAACCCTGGCTTTATTTCTTGCAACGAAATCCTTCAAATCAGCAATCTCTTTCTGCTGTTTGTCATAGGCTGCCTTCATCTGTGCCTGCTTCATTTCATATACTTCCTGGAACTTATAATAATCACCAACATATCTGTTAAGCTGCTGGTTATCCATATGGTATATTATATTGATAACGCTGTTAAGAAATGGAATATCGTGTGATATTAATATAAACGCGTTCTCATAATCTAAAAGGTATCTTTTAAGCCAGTCAATATGTTCCTTGTCAAGATAGTTAGTAGGCTCATCCAGAAGCAGAATATCAGGCTTTTCAAGAAGCAGCTTTCCTAATAAAACCTTAGTTCTCTGTCCACCACTAAGATCTGTTACATCTTTATCAAGTCCCAGCTCCAAAAGTCCCAATGCCCTTGCAACTTCTTCAACCTTAGCATCTATCATATAGAAATCGTGATTAGTAAGCATATCCTGAATTGTACCTAATTCTTCCATATATTCAGTCATCTGCTCGTCATCTGCATCCATCATCTTGTCACAGATTTCATTCATTCGTTCTTCCATAACAAATAAATCATCAAATGCCTGCCGCATTACAGAACCTATAGTCATTCCTTTTTCAAGTACAGAATGCTGGTCAAGATATCCCACCTTAATATTCTTAGCCCATTCAATCCTGCCCTCATCAGGCATAAGCTTTCCTGTAATTATATTCATAAATGTGGACTTTCCCTCACCATTAGCTCCAACAAGTCCGATATGTTCACCCTTTAATAATCTAAACGATACATCATCAAATATCGCTCTGTCACCAAATCCGTGTGTAAGATGTTCAACATTTAATAAACTCATATATTATCTCCATTCTTGTGCATATTAAAAGCCCCTTTCTTATTCAAAAAGGAGCTTTTACAATTCTGAAATATCATTTGAAATCCTGTGTGTGAAATCTTCTATAATACACCTTTAAAGAATTCTTTGATACTTTTATCTTCTTTAACTGTATTCCACCTGATAAGAATTCCTGAGGAATATTATTAATAAAATACTTCTGTAACATAGCTTTTAACTGCATATTCTTAGATCTCTGCAATGCTACAAGAAAGAATACAACAACAAATAACAGAAGCTTAATACCCATTGGTACATTGTTCCAGATATATAATGCTAAATTCGTTGAAAATGTAAATATAACAAATGCAAATATCATATTAAATACAACTGTAAATATGTAAGTCTTAATCCATTCAACAAGATTAAGTGCTTTTAACTGATATAACAGCTTGTGATAATTCCTTGACTCTTCAACCGTAATAGGCATCTCATATACTTCCATAAGACTCCTCCATTAACTGTGCTTTTAATAGATTATATCCCCAAAATGCCTTATTTGCAACCATTAATACCGCTTCATTTATTAATAATCACTTAAATTCCACCAATTAAAGATATACTTACTTACTGGCTTTGTCAACTTTTGTGTCACTAGCTTGTCACTAGTAGCCCACTGCCTCTAAGCGTTTCAATGCAACGTGTTCGGTTGAACTTGTCCAAGTTGTATGGAAACCATAATTCTTTAAACCTGCACTATATATATACTGTTCTGCGTATTCACTAAGTAAAGGATTGTTGATACATTTCTTTCTTAGCTGATTAAGTACCCGCTTATGCGTGTTTTTAATATCCTGCTCTGACCGCCCCAGCTCGCCACACAGAGCTTTAAAAGATTTCACGCAATCATCTGTATACCTAGCCTTTACGATTTCCCTCTGTGGGGCTTCCAGCGTGTCAATCTCCCTATGCAGTTCTTTATACACGCAATCTTTATAATTGCCCTCAACGAACATTAGTTCCGTGTCTTTGCTGTCTGGCAGCAGTTCCCCAAGTGTCTCATCAGTATCATCATACATCTTAATATCTGTGCTTATTGTGTCGGACTGATAAGCGTACTGTTCCAGTTCTTTTACAGACTGTATATCCATATCAAGATAAAGGGCTGTATCCTTATAGGCTGGATACCTGCCATAATTTATATAATATTCTTCTTTAAATCTCTTGTATTTTGCAATCTCCGCTTTCTTTGCAATACCGCCACTTAATGGGCTGTTTTTATTAATATAGCGTTGTATGTGTCTTTCTATGATTATCCCAGCATATGTTGAGAACTTCACTCCTGTGTCATCCTGGTAAGTCTCATACGCTCTTATCAATGCAATATACCCCTCCTGTGTCAAATCCTCTCTATCCTCTTTAGTCTTGGCATACTTGCACGCTATTTTATATATAAGTCCTTTATTTTCTAAGTATAACTGAGTACGCTTATCCATTTAACACCACCCTTTAATTTATATAAGCCCAGCCAGGAACTCTGCATCCACTGACTGGGCTTATTAGCAATATGTTACTGTGCAGGCTGTGCCTGATAATAAATACCCTTAGCCTTATTCTCTAAAACAAAGGCATCATAACAGATACGTCCCTCTACAAGATTACCACTGTAGCCGGGTGCATCCTCGTGTACCTTGTAATCTTCAAGCTTTAATGGTGCTACCGTAGCACTCTTATGACACATCATAAAGCCGAAGTTCTCCGGCAATCTCTTGGCCGGTATCTTTATTACATTACAGCCGTCAAGATTTCCAATAACACCATTTAAGCGCATATCTGCGCCAATCTCTGTATCAAGTACGATATCCTTTGACTTTTTCATCAGAAGATATGTTTCTGGTGTTACCACAATACATCTTTCTGTCTCTGGTACTTCGTTATCATCAAGAATTTTGCTTGCTGTAATAATCTGCTCATAAATGTTCGCAGCTGTCAGCTTAAGCTCATCAGGCTTTACTCCTGCATTTGCACACATAACGCCGTATGTGTACTTGTCAACCTCTGGAATAACAACTTCTCTTATTTGTCTTTCAAGTGCTGTCCCTGCCGCAAGTGCAAGAGATGTCTCCTCATTATCCAGCTTATCAATAACAAAAGTAAATGAACGGTCTTTCTTTAACATCATTTCTTCTGTTGTTGCTTCAAGATCCGTCACTGTTCCATATCTGTTTGAACCACCCTTTCTTAAATAGTCATTCATTTCAGAAGTTGAAATTTTGTAAATCTTAATTGAATGTGCACCTGTCCAGGAGTAGTCCTTATTAGTTACAAGCTCTCTTTTACTCTCGGCTGTAAACTTTTCATCAACAAGCCCCTGATATTGTGTAATTAAATCAATAGCCATTTAAAATCCTTTCCTATAAGCCCATAGCCTGTCGGTAAGGGTTCACCTGTTCCCTGCTTGTCGGTTCAGGTGCTCCCCCCACTTGGAAGCCTGTAGACTCTATATCTTTTTTGTCTTTTTTGGAAATGGCTGACTTGATATAAGAATTCAGTTTATTAAGCACATTGCTGATATCCTCCTCACTGGATACCTTTAATATATCTGCTATATCTGTAGGTACGCCCTGTGACAGGAGTGTCTCTTTAAGTTTTATATTGAGTTCCCTTTGCCTGAATTCCTGTTCCTTGTCTGCCATAGGTGCAGACTGTTCATCTGCTCCCTGCTTGCTACGTTCTCGCTCTAATCGTCTCTGAACTATAGCGTTAACCTCTTCCTGAGTGAAAGTTTTTCCAGCAGTTTCGACTGTCTGCTGGTCTTCCTGTGATGTTTCCTCATTGTTACCCATTAATTTACCTGTTCCTTTCCGTTTAACGTCCGTATGACTAAGTTAAGAAGTAAAACGCCAAAAAGGGCAAGAGAAGACTAACCCTTTCCGGTTAATGTTCCCTTGCCCTATGCAGTAAAGCTTACAACGTATGTTGCGGTACTAATTATATTTATTATACCACATATTCAATAAAATTGGTAGAACTATTTGTAGTAAATTGTAGTATTATTTGTCGCTGATTGTAGTATCTACATACACAAGCTTATGTATTCTTTTATCATTATTGCTATGCTTTTTGACCTTTTTAACTACTGGGTTCAAAATGTTAATTGCCTTTTTTAGCTCTTCCTCTGTATCGTAGGAAATCCGTAGCTTTAACACGTTTTTCATCTCCTTTCTACACCCCCAAAACTTAACATTTCTTAACATTTCTCAACTTTTCTCAACTTTTTCAATGATATTATATGGGGTTCTTATTAATACCCCCATATCGCTGGGGGCTTGCGGTCTAGGGTTATGTATCGCAATAAAAGCTCTATATCAGTTCTGATAATTTTTCTGTAAGCTCCTCATATCTGTTATGAAGCCCAAGAAAGCCAGCGGATAAGGTTTCCCCATTTACGCCCGAAACAAATTCCGGGATAGCCGTTTGCATTAATATAAGCTGTGCATTGGTTTCCCCTAAGCCGAAATATACTTTATCAAGTTCAAATCTTTTAACTTCACTCTTGCAACAGTCCCTGTATCCTGCCTTATATGCAATTTTTATCATATCCTCTAAGCTCTCAAGGTTAGCAATTACAGCATATTCTTCAACTGAAAGCTGTGTCTTTGTATTCATTTCTCTTAATATTTTTATAAAATTATTATCCATCTCTTGTCCTTTCCTGGGTGAATATGATAGACTACTCTTGTTATTGTTGGGGTAGTCTATTCATATTTGACCCCTGCCCCCTGTTTATGTTGGTAGCATATTCAAGGGGGCGTTTTTATTTATATTCTTCAACCTTTACGTCTGTTATATTGTCCATATGCTCAAGCTCTTCAATCTTTGGCTCTACAAGCTTCTTGTAGCAGTCCGGGCATAAGCACCCAAAATCCACGCAGTCAGCTATAACCCTGTTAATCTGCGGTATGCGTATGTTATAAGTCAGTACAGTTCTTGGGTTTATTAGTATCCTGTCGCCTGTCCTGCTGCCGACTCTCACAATCTTCCTGCAGCTGTCGCACGTATCAACAAACTTGTCAAAATGTCTCATTTCTGCCGCTTCCTCCATTCTTCTGGGATTTCTTCTGTCTGGCCAAGGTTTGCGCTCAGGTGCTTTGTGAACAGATACATCATATCCGCACATAGAGGGTCATTCTTAAACTCTTCAAGAATTACATCACTTTCCCGTATTGCCCTTGTAAAATCGAATGGCTGGGTATTCCAACGCTTGTACCACTTCCAGCACTCATTGCAGATTAAACCCTGATGTTTTATTTCCTTTTCGGTCAATTATTCTCCTTTCTCTGGGGTCAAATTTCTTCACCTTTCGGGGTGTAATTTCTGCACCTTTGGGGTGTAATTTTTGCACCTTTAAGGTGTAATTTTTGCACCCAAATATATATATAAAATATATATATATAATTACACACTACGTTTTATTTTCCGTTTACATATTACATACCTATTACCGGAATACACTTTCTGACCGTTATACACTTCCTCAATAAATCCCTTTTCTATCAACTTATCTCTCGCCGTGAAATATGTATGCTTGGATACATTCAATACTTGACTAGCATATGTATTCGTATACTCAAATGGCTCATCTATAGGTGTACGGCTGGACACTCTACGCATATCCAGATATAATAATTTTGCAGTTGTCGATAATGACTTAAAGTCTTCATCTTTAACTAAACTATCTGTATATACTGCGTATCCTTGTTTATATTTTGCAATCTCTAATCACTCCTTTACAGCTAACTAAAGAATATGTATTGTACTGTTCTGTTATAGTAGTTAGCCAGCTTTATTTTTATTTCATCTCTTGGCATCCTCAAACCTGTTTCATAAGCTGATAATGCCTGTTGTGTTATTCCTACAACTTTACAAACTTCCGCTTGTGAGCGTTTCGCTCTTAGCTTCACCAGTCTTTTACCTATTGCTTTCTTATCCAAACAATCTCCCCTTTTTATGTAATGTTTTTAAGTACCAGGCAGCAGCTCTTTTTATTTCTTCCCGTTGCTGATCCTCATATTCAGTTGTAAATTGTTTATAATAGGCTCTTGCCTTACTTACTCCGACACTCTCCAGCTTTTTCAAGGCTGTTTCCTTAAAGTTGCTATCATACAGGCTGAAACCATATACCTGCATAAATACCGCCTTAGTCAGTTTCATATCTGGAGCAATGTTATTCAAAAACTCCTGTTTATTCATCATATGTACTAAATGGTATGTTGATTAAGCTTTCAACATCAACTCCCAGAGCTTTGGCAATCTTACCCAGGTATATGGGTTTTACATAACAGCCACGTCTTGCAGTATATACAATATTCTTAGTAACTCCAGCTTTATCGGCTAAGGTCTTGGGGTCAAGTTCCGCATTGGCCAGGGCTATATTAAACTTAACGCTATTAACAGCTAACATTGTTCGATCTTTTGGCAATGGCATTTTTAGCACCTCTTTTCTTTCCTCGGCTATATCCAAGTAAATAAGCCGCATATATCTTTCCTGTGAATGATGTATAACGGTCATCAATAGAACTAAGTTCGCTAACATACATAGAATCACATTCTTTTTTTTTGGCGATATAAAGTCCTGCTTTTTCTATCTCTTTAAATACATTCATCTGACAACTCCTTTCTGGTCTGTGACCTTGTATCAGCTTCATTACAAAGCTTTTAATATTAAGATAAGGGATTTACCCTTTTAAGCGTTTACCGCCCTGATTTAGACAAATGAGAACGCTTTGACGTGTTTCTGTAGTGTACTGCCGATTATTCAGCCGTCATTGTGTTGCACCGGTGCAACTAGTCAACAATCTCTGTTACATCAACAGCTAATGCCTTGGCAAGTCTGCGGGCACATATTAGAACCAATAACACGCAACGTGACGTTATTAGTCAAAAAAAATAGACTGCACCGTCTTTTCGTAGTATTGGGCTAATTTAACCTTTACCGAATCTCTTGGTATTCGCTCACCACATTCATACATTGATAACGCCGAATCGCTTATACCTACTGCATTTGCCACTTCCGACTGTGACTTGGTTCCACGCAACTTAATTAATCGTCTACCAATTTTTTTAGCATTCAATTTACCACTCCTTTCTCTCCACGTTCTGTGGCTTATCCGTAATATATCACTTGTCACGAATTGTGTCAACACATTTTGTGGAATTTATCTTGATTTTTCCACAAAATGTGTTATTATTAAACTATGCTAAATAGAAGGAGTTGAAACAGATGGGAGATTTTCCTAATATATTCAAAAGAATAAGAGAGCAAAGTGGTTTGACACAGCAACAAATGGCAGATAAACTCGGCATATCTCGTAGTGCCATTGGAATGTATGAAAAAGGAGAAAGGGAACCCAACTTTGAAACTCTTGAATTAATAGCAGATACTTTTAATGTAGATATGAATTTTCTTCTTGGTAAAAAGCCAACAACAGAAGTTATACCCGATACCTACTACCTTGATAAAGAGGCAAAAGAAGCTGCTCAATTCCTTTATGAAAATCCTGATTACAAAGTGTTATTTGACGCTTCTCGAAAAGTGAAGAAAGAAGATATTGACTTTGTAAAACAAATGATAGACCGTATGACCAGCAGGGGGGATGATTAATATAACAACTAATGTTATATATGTTGATATGCCTACTACAATAAAGGCTTATACAGTGCATTGCGCTGATGATACTTATACAATAGTATTAAATTCACGACATTGTATGGAGCAGCTGTTAAAGGCGTACAAACACGAATTGTTACATATAACAGGGGGCGACTTCGACAGCCGATTGAAAGATGTGGGAATAATTGAGATTAATGCTCACTTATGTTAGTTTTACACAATCCAAAATTGGCTTCACCGAACGAATCCAACTTTGGCTCGGTTATTGAGACAATAAAAAAAGCCCCTGCGCTGGTAACGCAAAAGGCTTTTTCGTCCATTTAAGCATATACCTTAAAATGAACACAATACATCATTCCAAGAAGTATTGTATCATTTTAGGGGCATATTTGCAAGGGTATAGTTAGTATGGATGCCCTCAATATGTCTATTTTTATATGCTCTATGTTTACTAATAATTAATATTAAATATTTTATTTAAACGTAACGATATGTTACATTAGAAAGAAGTGGTACAATATGACAAAGAATAAACCTTATAAACGCAGGAACGGCACAGGTAGCGTTGTACGCTTGTCTGGTCGCCGCAGAGAACCTTTTGAGGTAAGGGTTAACACTCATATGGATAAACGTAATTATCCAGTGTATGACGTGTTGGGGCGTTTCTCTGAACGTGATGAAGCTATGGCAGCACTGCTTGAATATAACAAGGATCCTTACGACATCAATATCAACTCACTCACATTTAAAGATGTGTACAAGCTTTGGTATGATTGGAAGTATGTCCACGGCAAGAAGAAATTTTCTTCAAGCTCTATCTACTGTACCAATGCAGCATATAAAAAATGTGATGGCCTGTATAATGCTGTGTTTAAAGATATTAAGACTCCACAGCTTCAAGCAGTTCTTAACAATGACAGCTATTCCCACGCTATGCTTGAGCATATACATAATTTATTCAATCAAATGTATAAATATGCGATACAGTTTGATATTGTTGAAAAGAACTATTCACAATTCGCTTTTATCCCTAAAGAAGATGATGACGAACACGGTGTTCCTTTTTCTCCGGAGGACGTTCAGAAGCTATGGCACAACTTGGATAAGCCATATGTTGATACTGTGCTTATATACATATATTCAGGCTTTAGGCTTAATGAGCTGTTAAAAATGCCGCTGGCTGATATAGATACTGTAAATATGACCTTTAAGGGAGGGTTAAAGACTGCTGCCAGTAAAAACAGAATTGTCCCAATACATAGCAGAATACAGCCACTTGTACTTAACCGACTTAAAACAGCAGATACAAATATATTTAACATAAGCTCCGCAGAGTATTACAAGGCTTTTAATGAGGTCCTGGCTGTATGTGGCATAGATGAAAATCATACTCCGCACGACTGCCGCCATACATTCTCCACTATGCTTGATAATGCTGGAGCTAATAAAACAAGTATCAAGAGGTTAATGGGACATAGTTCAGGTAATGATGTAACTGAAAAGATATACACTCATAAAGACATAGAGCAGCTTAGAAAAGCTATAGAATTGATATAAATAGAGGTGTGGGGAAGTTACCCCGCACCTCTATTTATTTTATTATTTTTTGTCACTAGTGTGTCACTAACTTGTCACTAGTGGGACATTTTCCGGCATATTTGATAGTACGCCAACATCTCACAAACCCGCTTATTTGCTGGATTTCTAATTTTTTAGAATTCGCCAAAATCCGCAATATTTAATAATCGCTTAAGATTTCCTCGACATATTTAATTGAAATTTCAAGATAATTAGATATCTCATATTCTGGCACACCATTATCGTGAAGAATGAATATTAATTCTTCTATTGTTGTACCTTTTTGTCTTTCCATAACTATAAAATGTTTAACTTGTGCCTCATTCATAATTCCCCACCTCCATATGTCTTATGTATCTAGTTATTAACATATAGTTCTGACTGTTTAATTATTTTATCAAGCATATGTACTCTTATAAATGGGAAAGAGAAGTAATATCCGTCAACTATATCGATGGATTTATTAATAATTTCAACAGCCAAATCAATTCCTGCCTGTTCTCCTTCTTCTTTAGTCATATCCGGTCTGTATCTTAACAGAACCTCATCAGTTACATTAATGCCTGTCATCTCATTCTTCATAAATGAAGCATTCTTAAAGCTCACTAACGGCATTATTCCACATAGAATTCTTGCACCTGTTTCTTTTTTTATTGTGGCAATTCTTTCTATATCCTCATCACAGAATGCTGGCTGTGTCATAAAAAATGTAGCTCCTGCTTCCATTTTCTTCTTTACTCGTCCAATCTCTATATCCAGTCTTTTTCTGCCCTGATTAATAGCTCCGCCATATATAACAGGCTGGTCTGCAAACTGTTCTGAATTCATATCATCTAATATATTCATAAAGCCTACAGAGTCAAAGTTAAATACGCTCTTAACACTGCTTCTCATTACCGAAGGTATTGGATCACCTGTAATGACAAGAAAATTATTAATGCCATTAATATCAGCACCTAATATCTGCGACCTGATTGCGATGGCATTTTTATCCCTACAGCAAAGATGTGGCATAACACACATTCCCGTCTGCCTTGACACTTTTTCTGCCATAAGAATAGAGTCTGCTCTTGTTCTTCCTGATGGTGAGTCAGGAAATGTCAATACATCTACGCCCTTGCTTTTAAGATAATGTGCCGCATCTAAGAGCTTATCAGCATTACTGTCAAATGGAGGTGCAAGCTCAACTGCGATAAGCTTCTTCCCCTCCTTATTGTGATAAAATGCTGTGTTTACTGCCTGTACTGAATTATCAGTCTCCCAATCACAGCCTTCACCCTGTCTGTTCTGTGTAAAATCTGCTTTGGAAGCTATTCTGTCAATATAGTCAGGTGTTGTTCCACAGCAGCCGCCGATTATATCAGCACCTGCATTTAACAATTCACACATTTTATCAGAATAATAATCCATATTCTTGTCAGAGAATATCATACGTCCGCTGACTGCCTGTGGATAACCTGCATTAGGAAGTGCACTTAAATACTTGTCAGTATGACGGCGTTCCTTTAATATGAACTGTTCCATATGTCCCGGTCCAATTCCGCAGTTAAATCCTAGAGCATCGATATACGGATTATCATCTGCAAGCTTAACTAGCTTAGACGAACTAAGTCCACAATTACTATATCCAAACTGGTTGATTGCAAACTGTGTTATAACAAATGGTCTGTCTGTCAAAACACTATCTGCTATATTAATTCCACCAGTCACAGCACTTCCTATATAATCTATGGCATCAGATATATTAGATAAATCTGCAAATGTCTCGAACACGAATACATTAATTCCTTCTTCAAGAAATACCTTCGCAATATCTACATATTCATCTACTACTGTCTGCTTGTCAAAAAGATTATCATTAGGTATAGGACCTATATCTGCGGCAATATATACTTCCCTGCCACATTCCTTAACTGCCTGTCTTGCATTGGCAACAGCTGCTTTTATATTAGCTTTAACCTCATCAAAATTGCATTCAAGATTAACAGTATTAGCCGCAAATGTATTGGTTCTTATAAGCTTTGCCCCTGCATTAATATATTCTTTGTGAATATCTGTGACACGTCTGCCCATAGTAATATTAACAGACTCTGGCAGTTCATTAGTATCATAAACTCTTGAGTAATATGTACCAAATGCTCCGTCCGTTATTAACTTATGTGCTTCTAAATAGGTTTTAAGCTTTTCCATACAACTCTCTATTCCTCTCTACGTTCTTTTCAATTCTTAATCAATCGGTATTCCTTATAAATACCATTTCAATTAAACCTTAATTAATCAACCGATACTTCTGTTATTAATATATTTCAATTAAAATCACATCTTATTCATATATAATATTGTTAATTAGTAAATCCCATATTGCTACATTGGTGCCGGTCACACTTTAAGTGAATAACCGACACCAATCTGGCATATATTAATATATTTTTTATATTCTACATCTGATTAATGTGTAAGGAAGAACATTAGGGTAAATAATATAGCTATTACCCATGTAAATGCTTTAACTTCCTTAGACTTGCCAGAAAATACTTTTATAAGAATATATGATATAAGACCAAATGCAATACCATAACTTATATTATATGCAAATGACATAAATGCAATTGTAAGGAATGCTGGAACTGCAACTGATATATCATTCCAGTCAATCTTAGCTACACCACCCATCATAAGTACACCAACGTATATAAGAGCTGCTGCTGTAGCACTACCTGGAATTAATGCTGCTATAGGGCTTAAGAACATTGCCACAAAGAACAAACATCCTGTTGTGAATGATGATAAACCTGTCCTTCCACCTTCTGCAACACCTGATGATGACTCAACGAATGTTGTAACTGTAGATGTACCACATACAGCACCTACACAAGTTGCAAGGGCATCTGATAACATAGCCTTCTCAAAATTAGGAACCTGTCCATTCTCATCAAGCATATCACCTCTTGAGCATGCACCATAAAGTGTTCCAAGAGTATCAAACATATCTACCATACAGAAAGCAAGAGCTGTTGTAGCAATTATAAGTACAAGGTCTGCTGTTGTATGATTAGCAAGATAATGTGAGAAATCAAATCCCTGTGTAAATACCTTGCCAAATGACATTGAAGCCCAGTCACCAAATGCAGCAAATGGATTAAGAGTCATTCCCTCAAAAAATCCATCATAAAAGCCTGGTATAGTAAATCCTAATAAATAGTAAATAACCGTTCCACCAAGAATACCCCAGAGTACTGAACCTTTAATCTTTCTTACTGAAAGAACTGCTATTATAACAAGAGCAGCTATAGTTACAATCTTTGGCATAATTGTTGCCCAGCTTGCATTACCATTAAGTACATTAAATGAAGCAAGATTTACAAGTGTTGACTCATCATTAACAATAAGTCCTGCATTCTGTAAACCAAGAAATGCAATAAAAAGACCGATACCAGCTGGTATAGCCATTCTTACTGCGTCAGGTATAGCAGCAAAAAGCTTTGCTCTTATTCCTGTTATTGTAAGAATAATAAATACAATACCATCTAAAAGAACTAATACAAGTGCATTAGCATAGCTTAACCCAAAATTAAAGCAGGCTGTATACACGAAAAAAGCATTAAGTCCCATACCTGATGCCAGACCTAGCGGAAGGTTAGCAAGAAATGCCATTGCAAATGTTCCAACAACTGCTGAAAGAGCTGTAGCAATGTATATAGCATTGTAGGATACTTCTGGAAGTGCAGAAAACATACCTGCATTAACCATAAGGATATACGACATTGCCATAAACGTTGTGATACCGGCAAGAACTTCAACCCTTACTGTTGAGCCGTGTTCTTTTACCTTAAAAAACTTTTCCATTATTAAGTCTCCGTTTCTTAAATTATTACGTATGCTTATATAGCGTTTACACTCGATTATAACATACATTTATTAACTTTGACCAGTCTATTTTTATAATTATTTAACAGACTTTAATAGAAAGTTTAATATTATTCAACCATATCTCCAATGTTCTTTAATACATCTTCAACATTATAAGGCTTAGTAATGAACTTCTTAGCACCTTCTTTAAGTGCCTTAATAACCTTATTCTGCTGTCCTGCGGCTGTTATCATAATAACATTAGCATCCGGATCATAGTCCATAATCTTCTCAAGGCACTCTATACCATCCATATTAGGCATTGTAATATCAAGCGTAACAACATCCGGAGCATACTGCTTATAAGCAAGCTCACCTTCAAGACCATCAGAGGCTTCTGCAACTATACAATATCCAGCATCTTCAAGAATATTTCTTAACATCATTCTTGACATACCTGAATCATCTACAATAAGAACTGTGTGCTTATCACCCTCGTCTACCGAACCAGCCTTAACAGCAAGCTTTCTTGTTACAGGCATCTGCCCTATAGTAACATCACTATCTACAGCAATATATAATGATACTTCACAGCCATTGATATATATAGGCAGAACATAAGCATTACCCTTGGCAATCTGATTCTCATATGCGAACTGAGGAAGAATTTCGATATCAATATTCTCATTAGATAATGCTGATGAGAAAAGTCCATCTATACAATTAATGAATTCACCTACTGCATCGTAGCTTTCAAGTCCGAATTGGAAATCATCTGACTTAGAATATCCCTTTGCAATATCAATAAATGCCTGTGGGTCATTCTTTACAGCAAAACCTATCACTGAATTAACATCACCTTCACATCTCTGTCCGGCAAATGCCCTATATTCAAAATTATTTACATGCTCAATCTTTCCAATATAATAATTGCTTGTAACAAATCTTGTAATATTTCTTAATGCAAGTGCCGCAATATCTGTTATATATGGCTTTGAAGCATATGCAAACATAGGCACAATCTTATCAATATCATCATTCTTTAAAGCCTCAAGTTCTTCAGGTGCAAAACCAATGCTCTTTCTGAATTCTTCAATGTGTGTTTCAATATCGTTCTGTGAAAGGCCACTTACCTCTTCAAGCACCTGCATAAATTTGATATAAGTGCTTCCCTGCTTATTAAGCATATCCTCTAGCTGTTCCTTAGTTATATAGCCTTCTTCAACCGCTATATCACCGAACTTAGCATCCTTTTGTGTCTGGAGAATATTAATCTCCTCAGCCTTTTCCTTAGTAAGAATACCTTCTGATACAGCAATAAAGCCAAGCTTTGCCCTTACATTTTCCATCTTGCTAATAACTTCATCCAACTGTTCCTTAGTAATAACTTTATTGTCCACAAGATATTTTCCAAATAACTGACTAAACATACATATCTCTCCTTACTATATTATCACTATTCTAATTTTAATATATTCTAATTCATTCTTAATAAAATTTCAATTATTTATTAAGAAAAGTACAAAAAATGAGTACTGCAACCAAAAGGTCACAATACTCATATAAAAAGCTATATATTCTGTATATAATCTGTCAATTACTTAATGAGGCTTTCTTTAATCTTAACAACTGCCTTATGAATGTTAACTGGTTCATCCATTGTGCAGTTAGGACGATGAATATCATTAGTAAAGAATACTGTGAATTCACCCGGATGTAATGTAACAAACTGCTCATTCTCTACAGTATCATAGAAAATATTATCCTTACCTGCTGGTTCTTCACCTGTAACACCTGGAAGAAGTGGTGCATAGCCCTGTACTTCCTTTCCTGTGAAAAGATACTGGATATCGATATAATTTCTATGGCTTTCTGCTCTCTTATTCTCAACTGGAGCTGTTGTCTGGTCCTGAATAAGTACAAAAATATTATCTCCGTCAAGCTCATATCTTCCCACCGGAAGCTCTGCTGTTTCTGGCTTAGCAAGAAACTCTAAAGCTGTAGCAATAGCTGCTGGATACTGATAATTGCCTTTCTTGGCATTAAGTGATGCATAAATCATTGTTAAAAACCCCTTTCGTGTCTTTTAAAAAATTTCTTATATAAACTGTAGCACTATATGATACAAGTTTCAACACTTTTCTAACAACTTTCCAACCTTACACAACAAAACACGGATATCCGCCATATCCAATCCTGAGATTGAACTACAGCATAATACCCGTGTCCTATTCTACTTATCTAATCAGAAGATTTTATTATTAATTATTATTCCTGAATAGCCTTAAATGCCTCATCAAGGTCTTCGATAATATCATCAATATTCTCTGTACCGATTGAAAGTCTGATTGTGTTAGGCTTAATTCCCTGGTCGAGAAGTTCTGCTTCGTTGCACTCTGAATGAGTTGTGCTTGCTGGATGTATAGCAAGTGACTTAACATCAGCTACATTTGCAAGAAGTGAGAATAACTCAAGGTTATCGATGAACTTCTGTGCTTCTGCTGCTCCACCCTTGATTTCAAATGTGAAGATAGAACCACCACCGTTAGGGAAGTACTTCTTGTAAAGTTCCTGCTGCTCAGCATTAGTTGAGATAGATGGATGGTTAACCTTTTCTACTAATGGCTGATTCTTTAAGTACTGAACTACCTTTAATGCATTCTCAACGTGTCTTTCTACACGAAGTGATAATGTTTCAAGTCCCTGAAGGAAAATGAATGAATGTATAGGTGAAATTGTAGCACCTGTATCACGAAGAAGGATAGCTCTGATGTATGTAACAAATGCTGCTGGAGCTGTATCCTTTGCAAAGCTTACGCCGTGATATGATACATTTGGCTCTACTAACCATGGGAACTTATCTGCCGCTGCAACCCAGTCAAACTTACCGCTGTCTACGATTACACCACCAAGTGTTGTACCGTGTCCACCGATGAACTTAGTTGCTGAATGAACTACGATATCAGCACCATATTCGATAGGTCTTACAAGGTAAGGTGTTGCAAATGTATTATCAACTACAAGTGGAATGTTGTGTGCGTGTGCAATCTTAGCTATTCTTTCAATATCTACTACTTCTGAGTTAGGATTGCCAAGTGTTTCAATCTGTACTGCCTTTGTGTTAGGTCTGATAGCTGCTTCGATAGCATCATAATCAAATGGATCTACGAATGTAGCTTCAATTCCGTAATCTGGAAATGTATGTGCTAAAAGGTTGTATGTACCACCATAAATATTCTTAGCTGCTACAATATGGTCACCTGCGTGTGCAAGTGCCTGGAAAGCATATGCAAGTGCTGCTGCTCCTGAACCAACTGCAAGTGCTGCTACACCACCTTCAAGTGCTGCAATTCTCTTTTCAAATACATCTTCTGTTGGGTTAGTAAGACGTCCGTAAATGTTACCTGCATCTTTAAGACCAAATCTGTCAGCAGCGTGCTGGCTGTTATGGAATACATATGATGATGTAAGGTAGATTGGAACTGCTCTTGCATCTGTAACTGGATCAGGCTGTTCCTGTCCTACATGTAACTGTAATGTTTCAAACTTAAGATTTCTGTCTTCGTAATGTTTCTTTGCCATAATAATATCCTCCATATCTATTGTCTAATAAGTCTTAGCATATAATTCATATATGTTTTTTTGTTGTCATTATATTACAGCCATTAACCTACCAAGTCAATAGTAGATATTATTTCTAATAAATATAACTCATTATAGTTTTTACCTATAACCCAACACACAAAAAAGCGGCAGCCAAAAAGCCACCGCTAATTATTACAACCATCTCTCATTACACTACTCCAGCCAAACACCGCCCCCCTCGTTAAATTAATAATCCCCCGATCGCATCCCGCCGTCTGTCGCACCCCAGTTGTGCAGGCGTGTTATATTACAAGCTGGGTGCTTTTGCAGCCGTCGGCACTTAGCGGCTGTCCTTTAGCCGCTTACGTGTCCGCTACGGCTGCAAGCAGTGCGAACGTGCCCAGCGGCAATAAACAGCCTTCACAACGTCCGTCCGCCACACACCTCCTGGCAGAGCCATTGAAGATTATCAATTCAACGGACAAGTAATCCTGAACATCTCCTCTATTATATGATGAAGCAGCTGTGCCGTCTCACTATCCGCAAGTTTATAATATATCTCTTTACCTTCTCTTCTGCTTGTTATAAGCCCGCTCTTTTTCAACAGCTTAAGATGATGTGAAACCGCAGGGTCACTCATATTCATAGCTGCCGCGATATTACTTACACATTCCTCGCAATGACATAAAAGCCATAATATCCTGATTCTGCTTCCATCACTTATCTGCTTGAATACTTCTGCCACTACTACACATTCATCTGTGTCTGGCATTCTTTCAAGAACTTTTTCAATATTCTGTCCGTGGTCGTGTGGAAGATTTACTTCTGACATTTCCCATTCCTCCTAATCTGCATACTGTAATCTGTCTGTCTTATTCGCAGGCTAATCTTTATATGAAAGACATCTTGTTGCATTAAGAACTGCAAGCACCATAACACCTACATCTGCAAATATAGCCATCCACATATTAGCAACACCTGCTGCACCAAGTGCAAGGCAGGCTATCTTTATTGCAAGTGCAAATACTATATTCTGGTGAACTATTCTTAATGTCTTTCTCGAAATATTCATTGCTGTAGCAATCTTTGCAGGGTCGTCATCCATAAGAACAATATCAGCCGCCTCAATTGCCGCATCTGAACCAAGTGCACCCATTGCTATACCAATATCTGCTCTTGAAAGTACTGGTGCATCATTAATTCCATCACCGACAAATGCAAGCATTTCATCTTTACCCTTGCTGTTAAGAAGCTTCTCAACCTCAATAACTTTATCTGCCGGCAAAAGCTCACTCTTAACTTCATCAACACCAAGCTTTCCTGCAACCTGTTCTGCAACTTTCTTAGCATCGCCTGTAAGCATAATAACCTTTTTAACGCCCGCTTTCTTAAGTGCTGCAATTGCCTGTTGTGATGTAGGCTTGATAACATCTGATATTACAATACAACCAGCATATATGCCACCGATAGCTACATATACAAGTGTACCAAGAGCATTTTCTATGCTATCTTTCCCGGCACTGCTGTCAATGTTGTACTTATTCATAAGCTTTAAGTTACCAGCTAATACTTCTTTACCGCCTATATCAGCTTTTACGCCGTGTCCGCTTATCTCCTCTATATCTGTAACCTGTCCGGTTTCAACTTCCATACCATAAGCCTCACGTATACTCTTACTGATTGGGTGGCTTGAATAGCTTTCTGCATATGCTGCCGATTTAATAATATCTTCCTTAGTAAATCCATTGGCGGTTATAACATCTGTAACTTCAAATACACCTTTAGTAAGTGTTCCTGTCTTATCGCATACAACATATTTGGCTTTAGATAAATTCTCAAGATAGTTAGAACCTTTGATAAGGATACCTCTAGAAGAAGCTCCGCCTATTCCACCAAAGAAGCTGAGAGGAATAGATATTACAAGGGCACAAGGGCAGCTTATAACAAGTGTTGTAAGAGCTCTTATAAGCCATTTTGACCATTCAGCAGGATTGCCCATAATAAGACTTACTACTGGTGGAATAACCGCAAGCACCAAAGCTCCTATACATACCGCTGGTGTATACACCTTTGAAAATCTTGTGATAAAATTCTCTGAACGGGATTTTTTCATACTTGAATTCTCAACAAGATCCAATATCTTAGATACTGTAGACTCGCCAAATTCTTTAGTTGTCTCTATCTTTAAAAGGCCTGTCAGATTGACACAGCCGCTTATTACCTCATCTTTGACCTTTACACTTCTTGGAAGGCTCTCACCTGTAAGTGCACTTGTGTTAAGTGTAGATTCACCACTTACAACAATGCCATCGATTGGGATTTTCTCACCAGGTTTTACTACTATTATTGTCCCGATTTCCACATCATCCGGATCAACCTGTTCTAACCCACCTTCCTGCTCGATATTTGCATAGTCAGGCCTTATATCCATAAGCGCTGTGATATTCTTTCTGCTCTTGCCTACAGCGTAACTCTGAAAAAGCTCACCTATCTGGTAGAAAAGCATAACTGCTGCACCTTCTACATATTCACCAAGTGCTATTGCACCGACAGTAGCTATTGCCATAAGAAAATTCTCATCAAATACTTCACCATGGAATATTCCGTGAACAGCCTTCTTTAAAATGTCATATCCTATTACAAGATATGGAATAAGGAAAAGCACCAGTTCCACATATTTATTAACCGGAGCAAGATAGCATATAAGCTTAAATGCTACTAAAAGAACGGCTGATATAATAATTCTTATTAATACTTTTTTCTGCTTCTTAGTCATATTATCCTCCATTCCTGCGAAGCATTCTCCTAATTAACATTAACTAATTATTAATTAAAGAAATATCTCGCAATCAGATTCAACCTTCTTACAGTTCTTTAATACGTCCTGCATTACAGAAGCCACATCTGCTCCCTCATCGAATTCAACCTTCATCTTCTGTGTCATAAAAGAAACTGTTGCATCTTTAACACCTGCTGTCTTCTTAGCTGCATCTTCCATCTTTAATGCACAGTTAGCACAATCAACCTCAATACCATATGTTTTCTTCATAACAAACCACCTTTCTGTGTCTTAACCGACACTGCAGACCTGTTATCCAGCCCGCTTTGCTTATAAATTTAATATTATGTGAAGCACTTATATATTATGCTTTACTTCATATAAACATTTAAACAAATGTTTAATTGTTTGTCAATAGCTTTTACTTATTTTCCAATAAGTTATTGTTACAATTTTCTCAATAAGTTATTGTTTAATTTTTCTCAATCAGCTATTTTACTCCAAATTTATCTACAAAAAAACCTGACAAGATTATCCAATGTAATCCTGTCAGGCTTCTGATATTTCTCATAATTCTGAATTATTATATTGATAGTTAATTATAACTGTAAATCTTCGTAATCTTCTGGAAGAAATCTATGATATATAATATGACATCCTTCATCTTTAAAGCAGTAATAATATCTGTCATCTGCTTTATCTGCAAACTTTATAAGAACATCAAACTCACCATCTTTGATATACTCAATAGTAATTCCATCATAACTGTCTTTAAAAAATGTAATTATATCTTTCATAGATGTACTATGGCTTCTAATAAGATCAACAAGCTTTCTTATAAACTCATTCTCGTCAGTATTATTGTGAATATATTCCACTCCATTTTCATTAATCTCAAAGCAGAACCTGTCTTTTTTATTACTGAATGTGACACCGCCAAGAATATAAGTATATTGCCTGAAATCCTCATCATCGCCTTCAAGAAGCTTTACCATATCACTATAGCTTGTATCCCTAACATCGCACCCAAACATATGACATAATGAGCTTAAAGGATAATATAATCTTATATTCTCTTTTCTGTAACCAAGCTTAGCTTCTTCTTCCCTGATTAAATCAATAAGATTGTGCTGTAAATTATCATATCCATTGATAATATTATTCTTCATCCTCTATTTCTTCCTCGCCATCGTGAACATCTTTCTTAGGCTCTTTAAGACCAGGAATATCAACATTATGCTTCTTGCAATAATCCCAGAGAGCTGCGTGGATTGATTCCTCAGCAAGAAGCGAACAGTGTACCTTTACTGGTGGAAGTCCATCAAGTGCTTCCATAACTGCCTTGTTAGTTACTTCCATAGCTTCGTATATTGTCTTGCCAATAACCATATCTGTAGCCATACTGCTTGTTGCAATAGCTGCACCACAGCCAAATGTCTTGAACTTGCAATCCTTGATTATCTTAGTATCCTCATCTATATCAAGATATATTCTCATAATATCTCCGCACTTAGCGTTACCAACTGTACCGACACCACTTGCATTCTCTATCTCACCTACATTATGAGGATTGCTGAAATGCTCTATAACTTTATCTGAATACTGCATATTCTAATATCTCCTTTACTAACCTTTGTACCTTAACGACAAAATAAGGCATTTTAAAATTCATATCATTATTGTATGTTTTACCATTTTTCGTACAATATGTCAACCATACAAATGAATACGCAGGCGAAAACATATTTCACCTGCATATTTAACCTATTCATCAAATAATATTAATTATATTATCTCTTCTTTAACCCGTTACCGCTGAATTTCTTTATCTGTGTAACAAGCTCTGCGGATACATTAGCAATCTTATCTGTAGAACCTTTACACTGTTCCATAACCTGCTCAAGATTATTCATATTCTCCTTGGTAATCTGTCCACTGCTTGCATTTTCTTCTGCAAACTGTGCAAGATTATCAACACCATAAGCTATTGTGTTCTTATGCTGCTCTAAGTCAGAGGCTTCTGCCGCTATGCCGCTTACAGCACTTCCAACTCTGTTAATCTCTGAATTAAGAGTTGCAAATATAGCTTCTGTATCTTTAATCTTGGCATCCTGCTTTTCAAATGCTTCCGATACCTTCTTAGCTGTTTCCACACTGATATTAGAATTCTCAATAAGTCCATTGACAATCTGGTTAATATGCTCTGTAGACTCTCTTGACTGATCTGCAAGCTCTCTTATCTGCTCTGCTACAACTGCGAAGCCCTTGCCATTCTCACCTGCTCTTGCCGCCTCAATACTTGCGTTAAGAGCCAGAAGGTTAGTCTGGTTAGATATACCGGCAATAATCTCAGTTACCTTTCTAATCTCCTGGGCTGAGGCATTAGTACGCTCTGTTTCATTACTTACCTCGTCCATAGCGTGTCCGCTTTCTTCACTTATTGTAATAAGCTCTTTCATAATATCAGCAGCTCTGTTGTTACACTCATTAAGTGTATCTATGCTTTCCTTAAGCCCTTCAATATTAGTCTGTATATTATCAACAGCCTTGCTTATTGAGTCAGTCTTTACCTTAATATCGGCTACCTTATCAGCCTGTACTGTAGTATTATCTGTAATTGTTGTTACCGCTGCATTGGTGCTGTCGGCAACTGTGTGCATTGTATCAAACATTGCAACAAATTCTTCTGAAACCTGTTCAAGTTCAACTGTAGCATTTCTTATTGCAGCAACTGTTCCTGTAATACCCTCAAATGCAACTGTTACATTGCGGACGATTTCTCCAACTTCATCATTTCTTGCTGAAACCTTCTTAATCTTTTCAGCAGTCTTATCATCACTTGATGCAGTACCTGCTATTGCTCCCCTTAATAGAACAACTATGCTTCTTAAAATATTAAGAATTAACACAACAAATATCGCAAATACAACTGTAATTAATACAAAAGCAGTCAATACATTAATAATATTCTTATTAAGCAATATAAATATTATAATCATAACGATTAATATTTGTGCTATAAAAGCTGCTGCCGCAAGTATAAGCTTTTTTATAAAATTATTATCTTTCATTATATTAGTGCCTCCTTTTCTAATGCAGAGCCTCTCCTAACCCTGTATCACTATATTTTAGATATTATACACTGATTTTTGACAAAATGCACTATATCAACCTCTAAAATCAACCATTTTCTTTACGTTGCATAAATATTCACATCTCATTAAGACCCGTGATACACTACATAAATCTTTCATCGAATTCATTTGCCGGATAAGGCTTTCCAAATAAATATCCCTGTATATAGTCGGGATTTATTCTTCTTAACTCATCAAGCTCCTCCGGTGTCTCTACACCTTCTATACATAATGAAAGCGACAGACTGTGTGTCATCTGAATTATATATGTAAGCAATTCATAATCATAATGGTTCTTAAGAGCTTTTACTGTAAATGAACGGTCAATCTTAATGTAATCCGGCTTTAAATCACTAAGGCAGTGCAGATTAGAATATCCTGTACCAAAGTCATCAAGAACAACCACAACACCATTATCCTTAAGCTTTGACCACAATTCATTAAAATGTGGATTGGAGTCTAAATAACCACTCTCTGTAAGCTCTATTCCTATATTATATGGCTTTATTCCGTTGTCATTGATAGCTGCCATAATATCTGTGAACACATCACTTTTAATGACCTGAATATACGATACATTGACATTTATACGGAAACTTTCTATCTGCTTTGTCCATATAGCACATTGTCTGGCTGACTGTTCTAATATCCATTTGCCTACCGGTATAATAAGTCCGCTTTCTTCTAACAGCGGAATGAACTCAACCGGTGATATAAATTGTGGGCTTCCACCATCTGGGTCAGGCATGAAAAATCTCATAAGTGCTTCTGCACCTATAAGCCTGTAAGTCTTTGTATCAACTATAGGCTGGTAATATACTTCAAAACCTGCAAAATCATCATCTACGGCATTATGAAGTGCTGTATTAATAACCCTTCTTCTATTGTAATGCTCAAAATCTTCATTCCTATATATATAATATGTATTCTTTCCACTGTCCTTCGCCTGCTTTAAGGCGAATTCAGATAATTTTATATATGAATCGTCCTCATCTTTTATGTGTGATGCATCAATAACTCCCGCAGATAATGTATACATTATTTTGTAATTATTGTCCTCTATAAATTTATTGACATTCTTTTTACAATTCATATAGATTTTAATTGCTTCTGTTATATTGCTGCCGCTAAAATCAACAATCATAAACTCATCTGATACAAGCTTAAAAAGTTTCTGATTAGAATTAAGGGTATTTGCTATGCAATCTGCCGTCTTCTTTAATATGTAGTCTCCGTAAGCCATACCATAATTGGTATTAATGGCACTGAAATTATCTATTCCTATCCTTATTATAAAACCTTTAGGTGTTAAAGCCGCATATGCTTCCCTGATATAATCAGCAAGTCCCACATCCCCTAACAGACCACTGACGTTATCTGCCTCAGGCTTAACACCAATCTCATTAATACAGCCCATAAGATAATGTGGTCTTCCATCTTTAAACAGCACGCTTCCCCTGCAATTAATCCATATTGGATTGTGGTTCTTATCTAACCAGCGGTATTTCATATTATGAAATACTTTCTTGCCATCCTTTATATCCTGAAGTTCCTTACTAAGCATTTCGTAATCATCTTCATATACGAACTCTTTATGCTTTGCCGCTGCATCGTAGAATTTGTCTTCTGGAAGAATAAACCTTTCCACAGCATGTTCCGAAATCACATAATAATCATCTATCAAATCATACACATAAATATAATCATTCATACACGGATTTAATATCGCAATTGCTTTTTCTATCTGTTCTCTTGATATCTGCAACACATTATCAATCATATACCCACGTCCTTTCGCTTATTATATTGATAGTACATTTTTGATAATTAAATGTCAATAAATGTATCTATAAAGCCGAATAATTTGTTTAATCATCTATTATTTATGCAAATTTTCAATTGGCAAGTTTAATTAAATGTGTTAGAATTTATACAATCTATGTTATGTATGAATACGGATATATTAACACAATTATACATATGGAGTTATATTATTATATTGCTGCATCACATATCAATTATTATAATTATATATGTACAGCCATATTATATGAATATAACTATATAAAACATTGTTCATATCACTATATCATAGATAAAGTTATGCAGAATAATATATATAACACACCATGATATATATTACTTTATGTACTTTAACATAGGAAACGAGGTTTAAGTATGAGCGAAATTGTTGAATATACTTTTGAAGAATTAAAGAAAGAAATGGAGCTGCTATCACCACTATATGATGTAGTGCGACTTGTCAATCCATTCAAATGTGAGATTATTGATATTAATGATACTTGTCTTACACCATCTGATACACCGATTTCCTGTTATGACTCTTGGAAATGTATATTTCAATGTATTAACTGCACTTCTGCAAGAACACTTCTTACCGGTAATATACAATCCAAACTTGATGTAAGCGATGATACTGTATACCATGTCACTTCGCGGCCAGTAAGAGTCAATAACTCCCTGCTTGTTCTTGAAACCGTCCAGCATTTCTCATACACTTACCGACAGCTTGAAACCGACAATACTAACAACGCTTTAATATCTCTGATACAAAATGCCAACAGGAGCCTTCTGCTTGACGAGGAAACTGGTGCTTACAACCGTTCTTATCTTTCAGAACATCTTCCTTATGAATTATATAAGGCAGAGATGAACCACCAGTCTAATGCAGCATTTGTAAAGATTACCAATCTTGCTGACACAATAGCCGAATATGGTGATATCGCTTCTAATGGAATTGTATGCTGTCTGTTCAATTTAATTACACATACTTTTAAAGACATATCTGACGGCGAATTGATGCTTGTTCGCTACGACAAAGATTTATTCTTTATATTAGACACTAATCTTAAGTACACAGATTTTGAAAATAGAATTAATAATCTTATAGCCGCAGCCATTCCAGAACATATTCTATTCAAAAGTAATAAGATACCTTTTGAGATTTCAACAGCCTGTATTAATCTTGCTGATGAAAATATTAATACAGAAGATGAATTAATTAATACACTAAATAATAGATTAAATAATTAACAACTAACAAGTATTACTAAACATTAATAAGGAGGATTTAATTATGAGTAATGTTACAATTTCTGAATCAATTAAATATATAGGAGCTGATGATACTACTTTGGATTTATTTGAAAGCCAATATATCATTCCTAACGGCATTTCCTATAATTCATATGTAATTCTTGATGAAAAGGTAGCCGTTATGGATACAATAGATGCAAGAAAGTCAGAGGAATGGTTTAATAACCTTTCTAATGTTCTTGCCGGAAGAAATGTTGATTACATTGTAATCTCACATCTTGAACCTGACCACGCCGCTAATATCAAAGCACTTTCAGACAAATATCCAGATGCCAAGCTTGTACTTAGTGCTAAAGCCAAAGCTATGCTTCCTCAGTTCTTTGCTATGGATAATCTTGATGACAAATGTATTATAGCTGCAGAGGGACAGGAATTATCATTAGGAACTCACAACCTGAAATTTATTATGGCTCCTATGGTTCACTGGCCAGAGGTTATGCTTGAATATGAAACAACTGAAAAAGTACTCTTCTCTGCTGATGCTTTCGGCAAATTTGGTGCATTAAGTGCTTCTGAGGACTGGACTTGCGAAGCAAGAAGATACTATTTTAATATAGTAGGAAAATATGGTGCACCTGTACAGACTTTACTCAAGAAAGCCGCCGCACTTGATATCAGGACTATATGCCCTCTGCATGGCCCTGTACTTAAAGAGAACCTTGAATTCTACATTGGAAAATATCTTACATGGAGCAGTTACGAACCTGAAGATGATGGAGTACTTGTAGCCTGTGCTTCTATCCACGGCAATACTAAGACAGCCGCTGAAAAGATGGTTAATATCCTTAAAGAACAGGGATATAACAAAGTTGCATTTACCGACCTTACAAGGGATGATATGGCAGAAGCCATTGAAGATGCTTTCAGATACAGCAGACTTATTGTTGCTGCAGCATCTTATGATGGTGGTGTATTCCCACCTATGGAGGACTTCCTTAACCGTCTTTCCCACAAAGCTTACCAGAACCGTAAAGTCGGAATCATCGAAAATGGTTCGTGGGCACCTACTGCCGGCAAATGTATTAAGACAGCATTTGAGGGAATGAAGAACATAACTATATGTGGCGATACAGTAACTATCAAGTCTACTATGAAAGATGAAGATATT
>OGFE01000504.1_pt1 | contig 38566 bp, 38 predicted proteins | sample 1570811 | NCBI WGS metagenome assembly OGFE01 (sample SAMEA2581967, study PRJEB24529) | metagenome | biome: Human gut stool | place: China | collected 2011 | reverse complement strand
GAAGAATGTCGGAAAGCCGTGTGAGGGAGAACCTCATGCACGGTTTGATGAGGGGAAAGAGGGCGGATGCCCTCTAACCTACTCTACAGGTAATAATTTAATATACACCATAAACTTTAAATAGATAGGGATATATGATATTATAATAAAGCAAGACATAATTAATAGAAGTATGGAGAAACTGAATATAGTGTGGATAAAAAAATGGAAAATAAAAAGAAATTTAATTTCAGGAATTACGCAAATAAAGAATTTTTTTGAAAAAAGAAATTGGAACTATGTTGCGATTATTGCAATTATATTTGGTGGAGCAGTAGTAGTATACACATCATGTTGGATTAATGATTCGGACAGAAGAAATATTGCTGTTGGAATTGGAACAGGAATTATTACATCAGCATTAGTTACGTTATATCTGGAAATTATAAATGCCCAAATCGAGCGAAAAAAATTACAAAAATATAAAAAGATGATATTTAGTCCATTGTGTGATTCAGTAAGAAAGCTATATATTCATATTATATTAAACATTGATGAATATCGAGTAAGAGAAGAAAAGAAGACATTATTTTTTATTCCTATGAAAGAAACAAAAGAAATTTCAGATTTTTTTAAGAAAATGCAGGAGATTGATATAGAGAGTATTACTGAGGAAAAAGAAAAGAGAAAATTAGAAGAATTTTCAACTATCTCTTTGGTGTATTTTAAAGAGATAATTAGTCAGTATGAAGGTCTACCGTTTGAAAGCCTGTTGTTGGACAATATTATTACCCAAGAAGAATATGATAACTTAAAACATTTTACACTGATAAATGAATGTAAGAAATGTATCCATATGTTGAGTGATAATAATATGTTGGATAAAGACAAGTATTATACTAGCGTCCATTTAAATCATTGTATGTTGTTGTTTATGAATAGATTAGCAAGAATGTTTAAGTTTATTGAAGTACAAATAGAAGCAGAAAACAAGTGGATCAAGACTCATTTAGACGATATATATTATAATGAAGTATATCTTTTTTCAGACGAATATGTAGAACAATGGGCTGAGAGGGCAGAAGCAGAAGCTGAGTATTATGCAGAACATCCAGAAGCATTTGAAGATATGGAAGAAAGCGAAGAAGATAGATTATTTGAAAAAATAAACGAAGCTATATGGGCTGGAGATGTGGAAACTATAAAAAAATGTTTTCCTCAAATTGATAAAAATGATAAACAAATACAAGCAGAATTGACATGGATTGTAGCTAAAGATGTTATGAAAAATAGAGAATTGCGTGAACTATATTTTCAGAAATATGGAGTAAAATATAAAGTACGAAAAGAAAAAAGGAGAAATTCATAACGCAAAAACAGATAAAAAGTATTTGTTCAATAAATAAAGGGAACACATAAGAAGAATAATTTGTGTTCCCTCTATTTATTGAACTGCTAATTTTACATGTTTGGTTTGGATAGGTAATCATAATCTTTTGGAAAAGTGATATTGTCCCAGTCTATTTTTTTCGCTTTGTAAACTAATTCGTTATATACGGAGTCAGATCTTTTCCGGCGATATGTAGCAATGACCTGTAATGGAAGTCTGGTAGCAGTCCGAATATCTATATTTAACACTGTATTTGGCACATATTCAGCACGATGAGTTTTTACAAAACCAAGGCAGGCTTTTACGCCACCAGCTAATTTTTCTGTATATAATTTTGGATTGCATCCGTTAAAATCTCCAACCATTTTAGCTGATATATTTTTAAGCATAAGTTGTGGAAGAATTTTAAGTTTTAATTGAGTAGTTCCATCAGATGCGAAGGAAAAATCTTCAGGACTTAATTTATGGTTTAAACAGCGCTTGTAAAAATCAGTAGCAGTAGTGCCATCAATTAATTTAATGCCTGTAAGGTGAAGAAAATTATATGGATAAAAACTTACTTCCAGAGAAGAAATATGTTTATGCTTGTCTTTTAAAATAAATAAGAGCTGATAGCCATTGAGATTTTCTTCGTATTTGGCAGCACAATCTATAATGATAGAAATGGCCTGCTGTTTGGTGTATTTTGTCATATTATGACCTCTGCAATATGTATAAAATATTTAAAGGGAGATTACAATACCGTAGCATTGTGCATCTCCCTTATAGACTGATTTTTCTGTTGTCCGCCAACACTCCAGCCCATATGTCTGGCTTTGCTTTCAGGTTTTTCTGTTGCCTGCCAACTCTCCGATTCATGTTCGGCTTTCGTTTCGGATTTTAGGTGTCAGCCACACCAACAGGATGTCGCCTGTTTTCCTATTCATAGTATATGCGAAAAAATGAATTTAGTCAACGGAGAAAATGAAAAATAATTTGGAAATTTTCTCATTGAGATTTTTAGCGGAAGTAGGAATGTCCTTGTGAGGTTTCGTGCAGAGTTTCTTGGATATGCGGGTGCCTAAGAATAATATTTACATTAGAGCATACTGTACGAAGTTCCCGTTCATATTCACGCCGGGTGTTAAATTCATCCCGCTGTACGGTCTGCAATTTTGTTAAACGATTTTTTTCTTCACGCAACATTTTCAGGGTAGGAAGTTTTTGACCCTGTGCTTTTTCTTTGAGTATTCGGAGAGAAGACTCATAAAGGGTGAGTTCTGCCCGGTGATCTTCATAAAATTTTTCTTTATTTCGACTTTTTCGGTAATCGAAATAGATGGATTTATTGGCAAGGTACTGTCCGGTATAATGAATCTGTTCATTTATACTTTTTAAAGAGTCATCTGTGGATTTCAGAGTATTTCTGGCATCAGTGCTTTGGGCAGAGGCATTGGAAAGGGCAGTATCTAAATCTTCTTTGCTCTGGAAACCATGTTCCTGTACATAGGCAACTGTCTGAGCCATCATCTTAAGATTAGACAGCTTTACTTTTTGTGCGTATGCCTGACTTTGCTGTGCCTTGATACAGTACTGTAAATCTGTTACAAGTCGTAAATCAGATTTTATAAAAAGGAAAGAGTGTGTAGTTTCGTCAGTTTGGATAGAAGCTGACGATTTTGACTTTTCTGAAAAATCTGTAACTGGTCTGTCAGTAGAATGTGACTTTTCTGCGTGTTGCCTGCTGGAGTTATCCTGGAATACCTGCAGAAGATGATTTTCTTCATAAAGCGTTCCAAGATTTCTTCCGGTGATGTATTTTTGACGATTAGGATGCAGGTAGCTGTATCTGCCACGACTGACTTTAAATGTAATATTATATCTATCAGACAGCAATCTGGAAAATTCTTCTTGTGATGTTGCCTGTGAAGCAACCGTATCAATCGCATCACGAAGGTATTGCTTCTCCGTTTGAAATGTTGTCTGTCTTGGAGTAAGTCCTTTCTTTTTCAGTTCTGTATTATGTTCATCGAGATTTTTTTGACCTCTGCGTTTTGCCCAGTATTCTTTTTCAGATATTTTCTTTTCTGCGGGGTTCAGAAGATCTACCTGGTTTAGTCCATTGGAACGGCACATATCCATAACTTTTTGCTTTAAGTAGATTCTGTATCTGTCAGAAAGATGATGTTTATATCCGGCTTTTGAATCCCGGTCAAATTCCATATAGGGCTGTGGTTCTGTATTATATTTTCGCACACTGTTGATTACAATATGCACATGAATATTTCCACTGCCATTATGACCATCAGTGTGGGTGCAGACAAGAGCCTGGTGTCCGGGAAAATTCTCTCTGGCATATTCTACGCCAAGTTTCTGTGCCTGTTCTCCGGTCAGACCATGTTCTTCCTGATCTTTAGGATCAAAGCTGATGATGTAGTGATGCGACTTAATCTCATTAAAAGATTGATTTTTATGAAAGAAAGCGTTAGTTTCCCGACATTCTGCATCAAATGTAAACGGATCACAATTTATACCATCCAGATAATATTCTTCACGAAGAAGCATATTCCCATTTTCATCAAGAATTGGTTTTTGTGTATATTCATCATGTTGGAAAATCAGATAGCGTTCAGTTTCTCCATAATCGGCATTTTTGCTTGCAATATGCTTCAGGATTGCCATATTAGTTTTCTCCTGCGCTATTTCTATTATTTGCATTGACAGTGATAAAATCTCCAGCCAGTTTTATTACTTCGTATTTTAATTTATAAATTTCAGTAATGCTCTTTTTGATTTCGTTGCGCATTTCCTGGGAATGAAGTCCACCAGTATTAAAGTAACGAGCTATCTGGTTCAGATTGCTACCAATCTTTCCAAATTCAGCAATTAATTTTTTTAACTCCGGTAAATCTGCCACAATTTCATATTTCACAATTACTTTTTTATTTGTTATTTGTTTACGGACATACTCTGCTAACGGGAGGCTTGCAACTTTTGCGTTTTCTGCAATTATTTCATATTCAGTATTGGTGAGACGGAGCATGATATGACGAGTATGCCGTAAGTTTTTATCTTTTTTTGGTCGTGCCATTTTATAGTTCCTTTCAAAATAAAGATATTTCTATATATAAAGCCGATTTGAAAATATCAGGCGGTAACACAATAAAAAAATTTATGGATTTTTCGTGATAGATATGATTACGATGCGACTGTTTTTTACAGGAGCCAAGTATGCATATTAGTGAAAACTGTATTATCTGAGGGTATGGGGAGCAGAATCCCCATCAAGATTGCCGGAAAGTCGAAAGCCACGAAGTGAGTTTTGAGTTACTCAGGCGAAACTTGCTCTATAGTGTTGAAAAATTGCTGCTTATAAATATATATAAACCAGAAAAAATAGGTGAGCAAGATTAAAATAAATAATTCTTGTTCACCTATTGGATAATAGAATTTAATTCCTTGTTATTCGCTTTAAAACGGATGAAAGTAATAATAAATCTTCTTCAGAAAATTTACTAATATCTGAAATAATAGAATGTAACAAAGTAGGGTTCTGAAAAGATGGATCAAAAAATTCAGTAGGAGTAATATCGAAGTACTTACAAATATCTAAAAAAGTATTCATAGAGGGTAATATTCTGCCAGAACTAATTGATTGTATATATCCTTGCGAACGACCGATTGCTAAGCTCAAAGTGTATTCGGAGATTCCTTTTTGACAACGTAATTCAGTAATTCTATTTTTGATAAATGCTGAAAAATCAGTTTCCTCATTCATTCATGACACCTCCTATACATATTGTAAGTGTTTTAAAATAATTTTATTCGATTTTAAATATCTATTTGACAATTATTTTGATGAAAAATATACTATAAATATCTAAAAACGGTTTTGAGTGAAGATTTAAAAGGAGATGACTTGCATGAGTAATACCGAGAGAGTATTATACTTCCCGGAGGGAAAAATCATGAAGACTATAATTTGCGATGATGAAAAAAGCACATGTTCCGAGCTAGAAGAGATTATACTGAAATATGCGAAAGAGAAGAGCGTTTCACTTGTGACAGAAGTTTTTTATTCTGGAGATACTTTGTTGGATTATTTGAAAAGAGAGAAAATAAACATTCTTTTTCTGGATATAGAATTGCCAGGGAAAGATGGAGTTATGGTAGGCAAATATATAAGAGAGGTTCTTGAAGAAGAGAATATATTTTTGATATATATATCTTCAAAGGAAAATTATGCATTACAGCTTTTTCAAAATCGCCCGTTTGATTTTTTGGTAAAGCCCATAGAAGCGGCGAAGATATATCATGTTTTGGATAATATTTATCGTATATCGGGAAAAAATAGTGTGGGATTTGAGTTCCAAACTCAAAATAGTACATATCGCATTTCGTATAAAGATATTTTGTATTTTCAAAGTACTGGAAGAAAAATTAATATTGTAATGAAAAAAGAGATCAGAACATTTTATGGAAAATTGAATGAGATTGAAAAACGAATTCCAGAAAATGTCTTTTTAAGAATACATAAATCGTATTTAGTAAATAAAAATTATGTAAAGGAATTTACATACGAGTGGGTAAAAATGCTGAATGGAGATGTATTAAATATAAGTAAAATTAATCGTGCAGATGTGCGAAGAAAGATTTTGGAGAGTGCTGCAGATGAGTTTAAAAATGTTTAATGGTATAATAGCGTTACTGGCAAATGCATTACGTTTTTACGCATTGAAGTATTTTGTTGGTATTTTTGTGCAAAAAGAAGAGAGTAGATGGAAGCATGTCTCTATTTTATATATTATAGGCTGGGCATGGACAAGTGCGATAAGCTTGCTATTTTCCTCTCCGGCTATGAATATTTTGTCAAACATTACAAGTCTTTTTTTGATTTTTTTTCCATACCGCATAAAGAAAACAAAGAAATGTTTGGCTGTATTTATTATATATGTGATTAATGCATTGGTTGACAGCATTGTCATTTTATCTTTAACAAAATATACGATGGGACAGCCGGTGAATCAGGTATATGAATGTGTCACCAGCTTTGCTTTATTATTTATTGCAATTATTATCCAGAGGACAACAGAACCCGAAAAAGAAATTACATTACCGGCATTAAATATGGCTGCACTTTTAATGGTTCCTGTTGTCAGTATTGTATATATATATTATCTGATTATTGTTGCGCATGAAATAAAAGAAATTGTTATTTTTGCAGCACTGGCGCTTCTTTTTATTAATATTCTCATTTTTTATCTGTATCATTCACTCCTTAAATTTTATTCTGCCCGTATGAATGAGCAGGTGTTTAAACAGATGTTAGAAGTTTATTCTTATCAATTAGATATAGCCAGAGAATCGGAAGAACGGGTGAAAGCATTAAGGCATGATATAAAACATCATATCATTGAGTTATCTGCAATGGCTAAAAAAAATAATAATGACGACATGATAAAATATTTAAGCGGCATGAAGGAGTTTATGCTAAATCCAAAAGAATATTCAACTACAGGTAATCAGGAAATAGACGGAGTATTAAATTATATGCTGCAGAAAGCAAACAAGACGCTGAATCAGGTAGATGTTCAAATAAATATTCCGGAAGATCTATATTTTAATAATTTTAATATTTGCGTGATTTTGGGGAATCTGGTAGATAATGCAGTAAGAGAGGCCAGTAAATCGAAGGAAAAGTTACTAACTATAAAAATGCAAATAAAACAAGAGGTGTTATTAATCTTTATAGAAAACAGCTATTCAGGAAAAATCCTTGAAAAGAGAAATGGACTGCAGACAACTCAGCCAGAACTTGCAATACATGGCATTGGATTAGAAAATGTAAAAAAGGTGGTCATTGCCAATGGAGGAGAAATAAAAATAGATTATACATCTAATAGATTCTGTGTTCAGGTCCTTTTATATATGTCGCGGATTAAAAACTAAGAGACTCGTTAGGGGTCTCTTTTTTACTTGAAAGAAAAGTCTAATTTTGACAAAATCGTGGGCGAATTTTGACAATCGAATAAATAATCAATAATTATATGCTACAATTCAATCACTTCAAAGGGAGGTGCAAGCCAATGGATAAGAGAACTTCTACAAATGGGAACAAGGTATTGGGGTACATAGCAAAGAGGATAGCTGTAAGAGATGCCAATACAACCTGTCCTTTCTTAGGATACCAGCCTAAACTCCCAACAGCTGTAAAAGAATTAAAGAATTTAAAATGAAAGGCGCTTCAAATTATGATGAACAAAAAGATTAAAAGAGCAATGTGTGGATTAGCTGCCTCTTTATGTCTGGTAGGCAGTACGGTTCCGGTATTTGCAGAAACAGTTGATTTTAATGTAACTGTACCAGGAGATATTCTTTCTAGGAGAGCTGTTAAAGCTGATTCTGAGCAGCGGTTTTATGTAACAGGAACTTCGTTTAATAAGACGGGAACATTGAACTGCAGGTCTATTAATCGAAAAGATAGTGCAATCCAGTCAAAAATAGCGTCAATTTCTCCGAGCCACTTGTCAAGTAGTGCATCATATTACAGAAATGCACCATCAGAACAGTATTATTATATGACAACATCTGCCAGTGTATCAAATCTTCATGTGACTGGACGGTATACACCGTAATACTTTGCGAATAAAATTTGAAATAAGAAATTCAGCTAGGGGGATACACATTATACTGTATCCCTTAGCTGAGTTTTAGGAGAAAAAATATGATGAAAAAAATAAGAGGGTTTAGCCTGATATTATGTGCATGTTCGGTTTTGGCTGGATGTAACAAGAGTGCTGTAGACATCAAAGAAAAAGCAGGGGAAGAAATAGTCTCAATGGAAGAAGCAGAAGATAGTTTTCCGGAAAAGTATGAAAAAACCTCTGATTCAGGGAAGGTAAAATTTAATTGTGAGCCGGAAGTGCCGGAAAACATAAAAGGACAAGCCATTAGCACAGTTGATGTAAAGGGACTATATAGATGTGACAGAGAAAAAGCATGGACTATATTCGGTGAAGGAAAAGAAATAATTGAAAAACCAGAAATTACGGTATCTGAAGGGAGGGAACCGTATGACTATTATCTATTTGCAAATGGTGAAAGTCTTGGTATAGATGACGGCATTGCTTATGGAAGCAGTAATAGTAAATATTATTTAAATATCGGTGTAACTAATCCAGACAATCAAGCTGTATTTGAAGAAACGGAAGTTTCTTTTAAAAGCGGCGAAGAATGTATTACAGAATTAAAAAAAATGATAGATGAATTGGGATACAATCAAGAAGACTTTATATTTGCCTGTTACCCATTGAGTTTCCAGACAATGAAAAATCTGGAAGAACAATATTTACAGGAAGATTATTTAACAGAAGAAAAAAGAAAGGAAAGTTGGAGCCAGGAAGATGATGCGTATTTTATTTATGCGTATCAAAAATATGAAGATATTCCAGTTTTTCATGAAATGATGAGTATTGCTAGAAGCATGGCATATGATACTCCGGATAATGCTCCTGTTCAGGCAATATATTCTACCCGGGGAATAGAAAATCTGAACATTAGCGGCGTTTATGAATTTGAAAAGGGAAAACAACAAGTTACGCTAAAGCCTTTCGAGGATATTGCTGCTGTGGTTGAGGAAAAATTTGAGAATATTTTAAATGATGCGGAATATGAAGTGACGAGAGCAAAATTTTATGAAAGGGTATATCTGGATGAGGGACAAAAATATAAGGTAGATCCTATCTGGTATTTTGAAGTAGTCGAAAATAATATAAGTAAATCTGTAACATTAATTAATGCGGAAACAGGAAAGGAAATATTCTTGCAATAAAAATTAGCGAAAGGGATGTTTTATGAATAGATCCACAATTCCTTATTCGATTGTAGAAGAACGAAGAAGGCTTAATAAATGTATAGAAAATGCCCCGAATGAGTGTGAAAGAGAAATATATAAAAAAATCAGAGACATGAAGATACCTTATGACAAATTGGATACAATTCTCGAAACAAGCAAAGAGCTGATTAAAAAGAAAGAGAAACAAAGAAAAAAAAGGATGTTATTCCTGATAAATGTAAGTGGCTTTGCTGCAGGTATTTGTATATTTATTTTTTTCTGTGGAAAAAGAGCTGTTTACAAAAGGAGAGAAACGGATGAATAGAGCACATTATTTAAAAACGGATATTCGTCGTCTGATAAAAAATTATCCAATATATTTAGCCATTGTGGGTGTTGCAGTATCCATGTGGTTTTCTATTGAAGATTATGCGTTTAATGAGGAAATGGTAAATGGAAATGCGTTGGATACATACCATTTCGCTGTTGGTATGTCCGGAATCATGATTTCCTATGCTTTTTGTGCATTTTCTTATGCAACTGTGTTTTGTGAGGATTTGGAGTATAAATATGCCAGATACAGCATTAACAGAGGAAACACATGGAAATATGTGGTATCCAAGGCGGTGGTCGTCTATGGGGCGTCTGTGATCACTATGGTTTTGGGAAGTCTTCTGTTTGTTGCGGCTATACGGTTCAAGCTACCCTGGACCTCAGATTCACTACAGGATATTTATCTGGGGGGAATGTACAGTTCTCTGATTGTCGGGGAACATTACTGGGCTTATGTTTTCTTATGCACATTGCAAATGGGAATGCTTGCAGGGGTATTGTCGTTGGCGGCTTCATTTTTGTCTATGTTTATTTCTAATAAAATGCTGATATTGATCACACCCATTTTAATACAGCAAATATTATTGGAATATAGAGGAAAGAGTTGGTTCAGTGTAATGCTGATATATCCGGATTTGAATCAGTTTTCTACGGATATACAGTATTTTCTTATAGTCTTTGGCTGCAGCTTATGTTTTTCTGCATTGCTTACCTGGGGTATCTACAAAAAAATAAAAAATAGATTGTAGAGGTGGGCGTATGAAGTTATTACAGTATACCTGGAAAAATTCCATGATGAAAATTATCAATAGCAAAATGGCAGTTTTTACAATATTGATGATTGTAGTCAGCCGAACATATGTGGGGGCTATCCGACAGTTTTCAGTTGCAGTGGACTACCCATCCTCTTGGTGTGTATTTCCATTTGCAATGTGTAGTTTTAGTTATCTGATTATGTTTTGGTTTGGAGTAATTTATGTGAACTCGGATGTGCCTTTTATGCAGCATGTGAATATGTACCATGCGATACGTGTAGGAAGAAAGAGTTGGGCATTAGGGCAGATAGGAGGGATTTTTATCCGTTCCGTTGTTCTTGCTGTTGTGGCAGTCATCTGCACAATACTCCCGCTTTTACCGGACATTGAATGGAGCAATGAATGGGGAAAGCTGCTGAGAACGGCAGCAACGACAAGGGCTCTTACGCAGTTTGATAGTTCTGTGTTTATTTATTACGAGATTTTCTCTGAATTTTCGCCATTACAGCTTATAGGGCTGGAGATTCTTCTTTGTGCCTGTATCTGTACATTTATTGGGGTTCTGATGTTCCTGCTAAGTTTGTTTTTGAATAAGATTGCTGCAGTTGCAGGTGGTCTTGCCCTGGCAATCGCTCTATTTCCTGTACTGAATATACATCCTATGATACGTCATAAACTGGCTTTTTTTATCCCGACGATATGGGCTGAACTGGCAAGGATTGCAACCCCGGATTATGGTTACTATTGGCTGCCATCTATACCTTATATGTTTGGATTTTTAATAGCAGGGATTTTGTGTATGACGGTCATTATTTTAATAAAGGTAAAAAAAATAGAATTTAACTGGGAAAATGAGGATATATAGCGAGGAGTGAAATATATGGACAGGCAGGATTACGTAATTGAAGTATCTCATGTAAGTAAAAGCTTCAAAGATAACAAAGTTTTAAAGGATGTTTCACTTTTATGTGAAAGTGGCAAAATTTATGGTCTTGTAGGGCACAACGGTTCTGGAAAGACTGTTTTGTTTAAGTCTATTTGCGGTTTTCTTTCCTGTGATGAGGGAACGATAACTGTCAATGGTAAAGTGATGGGGAAAGATAAGGATATGCTGACCGATGCGGGGATCATTATTGAGGATCCGGGTTTTTTGCGGACCTGGAGTGGCTATCATAATCTGGAATTTCTTTATACTTTGCGAAACAAAAAGAATAAAGATTATCTCTGCTCTGTTCTGAGAAAGGTTGGTTTGGATCCTGCATTGAAGCGTCCGGTTGGAAAGTATTCACTGGGTATGCGTCAGAGACTTGCTCTTGCACAGGCCATCATGGAAGATCCGGGAATTTTGATTTTGGATGAACCTATGAATGGTCTGGACAAAAACGGGGTAAGAGAGATCAGGGAGCTTCTGTTAAAAATGAAAGAAGAAAATAAACTGATTATTCTGGCCAGTCATAATCGGGAGGATATAGAGGTTCTTTGCGATGAGGTATATGAGATGGAGGGAGGTGTGATCAGTAAAGTAAAAGATGAAACAAATTAAAAGTTAAAGATGGCAGCAAAAATGCAGAGAAAAGGAGAAGATTATGATGAAGATGAACAGAAAAAAATGGTTATGTGGAGTAGCTGCATGTTTATGTTTGACAGGAAGCACTGTTCCGGTATTTGCAGATACAGTTACATTTAACATTACTATACCGGGTGATATTATTTCTAAAAGATCGGTGAAAGCTGATGATGAGCAGAAGTTTTATGTGACAGGTACTAAGTTCAGTGGTTCAGGAAAATTATATTGTAAATCCAGTAGACTGCATGCGACAACAACATCTAATACTGCAACGATTTCAAAAAATACTCCAAGTGCAAGTGCTTCCTATACGAGCTACGCGCTGCCCAGATACGAATATTTTATGCATTGTACAGCAAGTGTAGGCAGTTTACATGTAGAAGGACGTTATACACCGTGATTTGTAAGTGAGAGCAGAAAAATGAGAAAAGACATAATGATTTCAGGTATATGTGCGTTATCGCTTATTATGCTGACTCAAAATGCGTATGCGCAGACGTATGAAAAGGAATCCGAATCCGGTAAAGTTAGGTTTCAGTGTGAGTTAGAAGTTTCGGAGAATTGGAACGGAAAAGAGATTCCCAAATTTATTTTGGAAAGTGTGCATTTTGTGGATAGTGAAAAGGCATATGCAAATTTTGTAGAAGGAAAAGAAATTCTTGAGCATTATAATACTCCTGCCAGTGATCTATATCCGGAAGAAAACTATTATGTTTTAGCGGATGGTACAAATGTAGGGATTGGAATGGAGTTTGGAGTATCAACGGAAAAATCGGCTTATTATGCTCAAATAGGGGTGACTAATACGGAGAATATGGAGAAGTTTACTTCTGCGACAGAATCTATTGTAAACGATCAGGATGCTGTACAAAAAGTAAAAGAAACTCTTGAAAATGCCGGATATGCAGTAGAAAATTTAGTTTTTCAGACTTCTTCTTTGAGCGCGGATATACTTCGGGAAATTGAAAACCAATATGTTGCTGAAGGATTGCTGGAAGAGAGTAAACGAAAGCCTGAGTGGACAAACGAGGATGATGTATGTATCGTATATGCAAGGCAGACAGTAAGTGGGATTCCTGTGTATCCTGAATTATCGGTTATGGCACAGGCGCTTGCATATGATACGCCAGAGTCCAGTCCAGTGGTTGCTGTTTGTTCTACACGGGGGATAGAAAGCCTGCGTGTGTATGGTCTTTATAATTTCCAGGAAGATGGGGAAAATGTATCGTTAAAAGGGTTTGACGAAATAGCAGCAACGGTAGAAACAAAGTATGAAAACTTATTAGATGAAGCTACTTATACAGTGACTCGGGCAAAATTTTATGAGCGTGCATACATAAATGAAGATCAGCAATATACGGCAGAACCAATCTGGTATTTGGAAGTAAATGATAATAATTCTCAAAAATATGTCATGCTGGTTAATGCTGAAACAGGTAAAGAGATATATTTAATGTAGGATTAATATGATTAAAGAGAGAGATTCTGTAGGAGAAAATTGAATGATAGGTGAGTGGAGCAGGAAAATATCAAACCAAATATGTGAAAATCAGAACGAAAAGGAAATTATTCAATATGGTTTAAATCAGCTTTTTTGGATACTATTAAATTTTTTTGCAATTGCAATATCAGGTGTTTTGTGGCACGAATTTTGTTTTAGTATCTTGGTATTTTTGGAAATATATTTTTTGCGCCCGTATGCGGGCGGTTATCATGCTGATACAGAAATAAAATGCTGTATGATTTCTGTAGGAATTGTGAATATTGCAATGCTAGTAAGAAAAATCAACGTGATTTCGTTGGATTGTATGTTTGTTATTTATTTATGCTTCATTTGTGTAATTGTTCTGTTTTCTCCTGTAGATAATCCGATACATCCATTGTCAAAAGCCGATAGTAGGTTCTATGCAAAAAGATCGAGGCAATTAATTTTTTGGTACAGCTTCTTGCTTGTAATAAGTATAGCTCTGCGAATTATGGTTTTAAGAGATTCAATTATATACACAGTTTTGATAGTGGGAATATCTGCATTGGCAGGAAAATGGAAGTACAGGAAGCGAGTATTCGTTTTGTGAAAAATATAAATTAAAAACGTCCAGTAGGTTTGACCTATGAGGACGTTTTTTTATGTCATTTTTAAGAAATTTTCTTTCAGATCCGAACAAAACGCATTGTTCAAACGGGATAAGGGTGAAAGGGAAAAAGACCTTTGCTCATATCTCATGGTCGGGGAGGAGGTGAACTCTATGGAGCAATCTTCTTCCTATGATGAGAAAACGGTAATGCACCAGTTTGATCGAAAATGCAAACTGGCATTAAAGGGCGAAATAGTGGATTATGAAAGACATTTAGCCTATCTTAGAAAACATGAAACTTTGTTTTCAGAATTATCCGAACAAGAGATGGAGAGCCTTTCTATATTTGATGAATATGAATTGGAAAAAAGCTATTTTCGGGCAGGCGGTTATGATGTGGAGGTAAAAAATGCTCTATTGGCAGAAGCATTAACTGCGCTGACAGAGAGAAAAAGGGACATTATTCTTTTGTCATACTTTATGGAAATGAATGATGCGGATATAGCAAGAAAACTGAATCTTGTCAGAAGTACGGTACATGAGCATCGTACACGATCGCTTGAAATACTAAAGATTATGCTGGAGGAAAATGCAGATGAAAACGGAAGAAAAAAGTGTAAATAATAAAAAATTGATACCGTTTTGGGTAATCGAAAGAGCATTGGAGGGTGACATTCAGGCGATAAATAAAGTTCTGAAACATTATGAGGGATATATTGCAAAATTATCGGTCAGAAAAATGTATGATGAGTATGGCTGCGTTCATTATTGTGTAGATGAAACACTTCGCAGACGTCTGGAAACAAAATTGATAAAACAATTATTGGATTTAAAATAGTTCGCTAAAAAACATTTAAGAGCATCCCTTTCTGCTGGAAAAGTTATTTAGCGTTGTTTGTACCTTGAAAATTTAATATTTATCCTGCAGGACGTATGAAACAGAGGAGCTGTGCAGCAAATACGCCAAGACTGTCTGCATTATAACTTTGCGACATCATGACGCAAAACGGAAATGTTGTAAACGAAGAAATATCAAAATGATATTGAAGTAAAGGCATGAGCGATAAATATTTGACTGTGATCAGGAAGTGGGACTTTTGTGGCGAAGATACTGTTTCTGATAATGATACTTCCGGGAAAGCTGCCCGGTCTGAGAAGATGGTGAAATACCAATGAGGCTGTTACCCGACAGCTACCTGTGGGATTGCTATAAATTGGAAAAGGAGCGAAAGAATGCAAAGACATATTATAAATAGGAAAAGATTTGTTCGTTATAAAGAAGGTGCAGAAATGTACAGCATGTGTCAAAGTAAGTTTGAAAAAATGGCAAAGGAAGCAAATGCTGTCTACAAACTGGATAAATTGGTACTTGTGAACTGTGATATTTTTGAGGCATATCTGGAAACGTTTCGAACTGGTATTTAGTGATAAATAATATTGCGAGAGTTTTTGTGCTACGAAAAGTATTGACTTTTTGCACGACAAAAAGTATAATGTAATCAAGCTATGAAGGAGGTGCATACGGTGGCAAAAATGGGGAGACCGAGAGCAGAATCCCCGAAAAAGAAAAACGTAAGTTTCCGATTAACGGAGAAAGAATATCAGAAATTGTCAGAGTATGCAGCGAAGCATGAGCTGACTACAACACAAGCGATACAAAAAGGTATTGATCTTTTATATCAGATGCCAGAAAAGTAACACAAGGACTCCTTGCTACAATTAGGAAGGAGTTATAGTGGCAAAAGCAAGAAAAGATAATAGAGGCAGAGCCTTACGCAAAGGTGAGAGTCAACGCCAGTCCGACCTGATGTACATATACACTTATACAGATCCATTTGGAAAAAGAAGATATATATATTCCAAGGATTTAGTTAAGTTAAGGGAAAAAGAGCAGAAATTGTTGAAAGATCAGTTAGATGGTCTTGATATGTATGCAGCAGGAAATGCCAGCCTTAATTTTGTATTTGATAGATATATTTCTACGAAAACAGAGTTGAGGCGAACAACCTATACCAATTATATGTACATGTATGATCATTACGTCAGAGATAGTTTTGGGAAGAAGAAAATCGGAGAAATCAAATATTCAGATGTACTGTACTTTTATTACCATTTAATAAATGAAAGAAAATTACAGGTTAATACGCTGGAAACGATTCATACGGTGCTTCATCCAACATTTCAGTTAGCAGTGAGAGATGATATTATCAGAAACAATCCATCTCATGGTGTAATGGCAGAAATAAAAAAGAAACCAGGGAGGAATCATGGAGTGAGACATGCATTGACGGTTGAACAGCAGAGAGCATTTATGAACTATACAGCGAATAGTCCGGTATTTAATCATTGGGCACCATTATTTACCGTTCTTTTAGGTACTGGATGCCGTATAGGTGAAATTATTGGGATTCGATGGGAAGATATTGATTTAGAGAAACGACTGATCAATATCAATCATAGTGTTACATATTATCCACGCAGAGCAGAAACAACCCGATGTGAATTTGCTGTTTCATTACCTAAAACAGAGGCAGGTATTCGTACAGTTCCGATGATGGAGCCTGTATATAATGCTTTTATGGAAGAGTACGAATATCAGAAAGAGAATGGATTCAGTACTGTTACATTGGATGGTATGGAGGGATTTATATTTACAAATCGGTTCGGTAATCTTCATAATCCGCAGGCAATTAACCGGACAATCAAACGTATCCGGGAAAACTATAATGCAGAAGAAATTCTGAAAGCAAAAAAGGAAAAAAGAGATCCGATTATTATCCCACATTTTTCCTGCCATCATTTGAGACATACTTTTTGTACGAGATTCTGCGAAAATGAAACTAATATTAAGGTGATACAGGCAGTTATGGGACATGCAAATATTGAGACAACGATGGATATATATGCCGAAGTCACTGATATGAAAAAAACAGAAGCAATAGAAAAATTATCACATAATTTGAACATATTCTAGGAAAGAGCCCTTGTGGGTTCAACTCTATGAGGTGCAACAGAATTATGTGGTGTGCAACAGAAATACAACAAATACATACTGAATAATACGTTATAATAAGTTGCAGACTTTTTGAAAATAATGTATAATACTCGACAATACGGGATAGTGTGGTAAGCGAATCAGTTTTCCCGACAATGAAGTCACAGGGGGCTGCTAAGAACGAAGCAAACAACGTTGCGCAGGCTAAAACGGTTTCAGAAAAGCCAGTTGAGAAGATTGATTTTTCAAAGGTAGAAATCGAACCATTGTTCAAAGATGAGGTAGATTTTGAGACTTTCAGCAAGTCCGATTTCCGTGCAGTAAAGGTAAAAGAGTGTGTCGCAGTGCCGAAGTCAAAGAAACTTTTACAGTTTACTCTGGATGATGGAACAGGCGTAGAACGTACCATTTTAAGCGGTATTCACGCATTCTACGAACCAGAAGAACTGGTAGGTAAGACACTGATAGCTATCACAAATCTGCCACCTAGAGCAATGATGGGAATTGAATCTTGTGGAATGTTACTTAGTGCAATCCATGAAGAAGAGGGCGAAGAAAAACTTCATCTTCTGATGGTAGATGACCATATTCCGGCTGGTGCAAAATTATATTAATATCAGTCGTATAAAACGACAAAAATATACGACTTACGACAAACTTACGACAGAAGATTAGGAAGAGGATGCAAGGTTTAAATAAGGCGACTAAACATAAGATTTAGTCGTCTTATTATTTTACCTTAAAATACAACATGCAATATAATTTTGAATGTAAATTATATTGCAAAATACAATCAAATATGATACATTGAAAATGTACTTAATAGTATGTATTGAATTATTTTAAATCATTTGAAGGGAATGTGATGGATGGAAGAAAAGGGAGAGTCTATTAGCTTTGTGAATAGTAAGAATGAAAAAATTTTTGAAATTCCAGATGGGGATGCAATAAAGCTGATTTCAGAAAATGGAGACAGATATTATGCTCTTTGTCGAAGAATTGATGAATGCCATGTAAAAATTGATGGGGTTAGGTGGCATTTACAGGCATATGCACAAGCTATGGAAAAAAGGGGAATTATTTTCATGCCAGCGAAAAATAATCTGTAAATATTATATCGTACAAAATTCAGTAAGCTTCTTTCTACTGAGACTATAAAACATTAACCAACAAAAAGGACTGCCAGTTGAATTAATTTTCAATAAGGGCAGTCCTTTTTGATATTTTTAATGGTTGTGATTATTCTTCACTGTCCATAGCTTTGACGGCGTATTCTAAGCACTGGATAACAGCCTGATTTAAAGATAATTCTTTTTCCTGAGCGCGTTGCTCCAGATCATTTAGCAGATCAGCAGGAAGTCGAAAAGTTTTAGACCGGTATTCTCGTGATTTAGTTGATTTTAATTCAAATTTGGACATGGTTTTTCCCTCCTATATATACATCATATAAGATAAGATTAAATAATTATAGAATTATTTTTGCGATAAAATTTAACTTGTATTTTAAAATATATTATATAATGCATTGAAAAAATGACAGAATATCCGCTGGGGGAGCGTAGCAACCGAAGGGTTATTTTTATGAGAAAAAGTGAAAAGTTATTTTGCCATTATCTGTTTAAAGAATATAATACTATTTTGCTTGGTCTTCCAAAAAAGAATGCAGAGGAAGATACGGACGGAAACGCAGGGGAAACTATGATAGAACCGCTTTTTATAATGCGATGGAACGTTGGAATACACGGGAACTAGAAAAAATAAAATTTGTTGGAAAGTATTGGATGATTCTAGCGGATTTTATATATTGTATTTTGGGGTTGTCATTGAATGATATAGCTGGAGAATTATTGGAAGTAACAGAATATAAATGTGCATAATAGCACAGAAAAGATCCGTAACCGGATAAAAAAAGAACCGCGGGACACGCGGGGATAGCCTGTTTTAGCTTTGCCCTGAAGGGCAATTGAGCAGGAAGCTCCCACTTCAAAATCTGTAAGATTTAAGTGGCGAGAGCATGTCACTGTTTTTCTATTATCCATCAGATGAATATGTCAGTTATTTGATGACAGAAGAACAGTTGCTGTTTTCGGATGAGATTGATTGCAAGGATCTGTTTAATGGGAATAATCATAGAGAGAAGATTCTTGTATTTGAGGTCGTATAAAGGAATATTGGTGAATTATAAAAATACTGAATACAAACGAAGCTTTCGAACGTTATATTATATGAAAAAAGATTTATCTTTTATAAAAACATAGTCAATGGTACGAAAAGTGTCCAGAGACACTAAGAAGATGTCTATATAAAGAAAGAGAGCGTGAAGGATATATGTTGACATTTATATTTATTTGTCTGATGTTCGGGATTTTTGGAAAACTGATCGGACTTGCATTTAAGATGACCTGGGGAATTACGAAAGTGCTATTTACATTGGTATTCCTTCCGGTTATTTTGATTGCACTGGCGATTGGTGGATTGGTTACAATTGCTTTACCGATTCTGATCGTAGTTGGAATTATTTCACTGATATGTGGAGTGGCACGAAGATGAAAAATGGAATAACAATGATTCCTTTTGTATTAGGGAAAAAAGAAATGAAAATAACGGCAGGTTCAGATAAAACTTTTGTGAAATTTTCCTGTTTTGTTGCTGATTTACTTAAATTATGGTATAGTGAAGCTATATTGAGCAAATATATACAAAAAAATCTAAAAAAATATGGCAGGAGTGGTCAAAATGTATCAGGAAGAATACAAACGTTGGTTAGCAGCAGATCTGGAAGATGCAGATCTTAACCCGGAATTATCCAGAATTGAAGGAAACGATGAAGAAATCAAAGATCGTTTCGCAGTGGCTCTGAAGTTTGGAACAGCCGGACTTCGTGGGGTTCTGGGTGCTGGAACAAACCGTATGAATATTTACGTAGTACGTCAGGCAACACAGGGACTTGCCAACTGGGTAAAGACACAGGGCGGAAATCAGACAGTGGCGATCAGCTATGACAGCCGCCTTAAGAGCGATGTATTTGCAAAGAACGCAGCAGGTGTACTGGCTGCAAATGGAATCAAAGTAAGAATTTACGATGCACTGATGCCTGTACCGGCACTTTCTTTTGCAACACGTTACTATGAATGCAACGCAGGTATTATGGTAACAGCATCTCACAACCCGGCTAAGTACAATGGATATAAAGCATACGGTCCGGACGGATGCCAGATGACAGATGATGCAGCAGCAATCGTATATGATGAAATTCAGAAAACAGACGTACTTACCGGCGCGAAATATATGTCTTTCGCAGAAGGTGTAGAAGAAGGTCTGATCCGTTTCGTAGGAGATGACTGCAAACAGGCTCTCTATGAAGCAATCGAATCCCGCCAGGTTCGTCCGGGGCTTTGCAAAACAGCAGGCCTGAAACTGGTTTACAGTCCATTAAACGGTTCCGGTCTTGTACCTGTAACTCAGGTATTAAAAGATATCGGAATCACAGACATCACTATCGTTCCAGAACAGGAATATCCGAACGGATACTTCACAACCTGCAGCTATCCGAACCCGGAGATCTTTGCAGCTCTGGAACTGGGATTAAATCTTGCAAAAGAAACAGGTGCAGACTTAATGCTTGCAACTGACCCGGATGCAGACCGTGTCGGTATCGCAATGAAATGCCCGGATGGTTCTTATGAACTGGTAACAGGTAATGAGGTAGGTGTACTCCTTCTTGATTATATCTGTGCAGGCCGCATTGAAAAAGGCACAATGCCAAAGAATCCGGTAGCAGTGAAATCCATCGTTTCCACACCGCTTGCAGACGCAGTAGCAGAGCATTATGGTGTAGAACTCAGAAGTGTACTTACAGGATTTAAGTGGATCGGAGACCAGATCGCACAGCTTGAGGCAGCAGGTGAAGTAGACAGATTTATCTTCGGATTTGAAGAGAGCTATGGATACCTCGCAGGACCATACGTACGTGATAAAGATGCTGTCATCGGATCTATGCTGATCTGTGAAATGGCTGCATACTACAGAAGCATTGGAAGTTCTCTGAAACAGAGACTGGAAGAAATCTATGCACAGTACGGACGTTACCTGAACAAAGTAGACAGCTTCGAATTCCCGGGATTAAGCGGAATGGACAAGATGTCAGCTCTGATGCAGGGACTTCGCGACAAACCGCTCACAGAGATCGCCGGTCACCAGATCGTCAAAGTAACAGACTATCAGAAACCAGAAGAAACAGGACTTCCGGCAGCAAACGTACTCATCTACAAACTGGACAATGGCGAGACAGTAGTAGTTCGTCCATCCGGAACAGAACCTAAGATCAAGATCTATTACACAACTCTTGGCAAGAATCTGGAAGAAGCAGAAGCTGAGAAGGAGAAACTGGCTGAAGCACTGAAACCTATCATGGCATAAGTACAGGATTTTACCTGGAATCAATGCGTTGATATGAATCGGAAGAACCTGTCAGGTTTGATAAAAACAAATGAATAAAACTAAATGAATAAAATCAAAAAGGCTGTGTTTATGAAAGCATGGCCTTTTTATATGCCGGAGATTTTGGGAATTCACGAAATTGTAGTGTGTGCATTCCAGAGTACATTTGAAAATTTATTCGTGCAATTTGCACGCCCTGTTTTGTTGTATATTTTGCATTCATTCGGTTGACGTAGCATAAACAGACGTAGCCTGTTTTGATATTTATTTGTTACTGTTCACTGGTAATATCCCGCGAGGTGTTTTTTGTGAGCGAAGGTCACAGAAAACCCGAGACATACCGCGCGAATTTATGCGATTAGCATAAATTCTGTGCATCGCGAAGCGTGTTGCTGGGAACGGAGTGAACAGTAACATTTATTTTGACTAAATGGATATGCTTTGTTACAATGATTGATAACGAGATTTTATCCAGAAAGGTTTTGAAAATATGAGCGAGAATAGCGAAGAAATTTTAAATGATACTGTTGCAGAGAAGGATACCGCTGCAGAAAATGATTCAACAGCAGAATACGAAGTAGTCAGCATTCCGATTTCCGATGGTACAGAGCGGGACTTCGCAATCATGGATACCTTCGAAGTGGAGGGACAGAACTATATGGCCGTATCTCTGATAGAAGAGGATGAGATACAGGAAGGCGTTTACATTTACCGTTATCAGAACGCGGAAGATGGAGACGTAATTGTAGAGAAAATCACAGCACCTGCAGAATATAAAAAAGTATCAAAATACTATGAGTGTATGTAAGTTCTCAGAATTTAACCGAATTATCAAATGGCGATTCGGTTATAAATAAACAGGATAATCCTGGTTTTTCAGATTTGATAATTAAGGAGGAAACGACAGATGGAAAAATCAACAGTTTATTTCACGGATTTTCGATGCCCGGTCGGCACAAGCCAGCTTGATAAGCTGAAAAAACTTTGTATCGCAGCCGGAATCAAAGACATTGATATGGATGGCAAATTCGTAGCAATCAAGATGCACTTTGGAGAGCTTGGAAACATGGCGTTCCTGCGTCCGAACTATGCAAAAGTAGTTGCTGACCTTTGCAAGGAGCAGGGTGGACTTCCATTCCTCACAGACTGCAACACCCTTTATCCGGGAAGCCGTAAGAATGCACTCGAACACCTTGACTGCGCAAATATGAATGGCTTTAATACCATCACAACAGGATGCCAGATTATTATCGGTGATGGCCTTCGTGGTACAGATGAAGTAGAAGTACCGGTAGTAAACGGAGAGTACTGCAAGACTGCACTCATCGGCCATGCAATCATGGATGCCGATATCTTTATCAGCTTAAGTCATTTCAAAGGTCACGAAGCAACAGGTTTTGGCGGTGCGCTGAAGAATATCGGAATGGGCTGCGGAAGCCGTGCCGGTAAGATGAAACAGCATGCCAGTGGAAAACCGGCAGTAAACGAAGAACTTTGCCGTGGCTGCCGTCGTTGTGCGAAGGAATGCGGAAGTGACGCGATTACGTATCCAGACAAAAAAGCAGTCATCGATTATGACAAATGTAAAGGCTGCGGCCGTTGTATCGGAGCATGTAGTTTTGATGCTGTATACAATCCAAACAGCAGCGCAAACGAACTTCTGGATCGTAAGATGGCAGAGTATGCACAGGCTGTCTGTCATGGCCGTCCACACTTCCATGTAGCACTGGTTCAGGATATCAGTCCGAACTGCGACTGCCATGGAGAGAATGATGCACCGATCCTTCCGGATATCGGAATGTTCGCAAGCTTTGACCCGGTTGCTCTGGATCAGGCCTGCGCAGATGCCTGTCTGAAAGCGACACCAATCGAGAACAGCCAGCTTGGTGAACACCTTGCACAGCCTGACTGGCATTGCCATCACGACCATTTCAAAGATTCCAACCCGAATATTGAATGGCAGGCAACACTGGATCAGGCCGAGAAGATTGGACTGGGTACAAGACAGTATGAATTGAAGGTTGTAAAATAGGGAGACTCGCAAGATGAATATCTGCATTTATGGCGCAGCCAGCCCACAGCTGGATCAGATTTATTATGAGAAAACCGAAGAACTTGGCAGACTGATGGCCAGACGTGGACATGGACTGGTATTCGGAGGTGGCGAGACAGGACTTATGGGAGCTGCGGCCAGAGGTGTGGACGCAGAAGGCGGTTATCTCCTGGGAATTGCACCACGGTTCTTTGATGAACCGGGGATCCTGTATCAGCATTGTACGGAATTTATCATGACGGAGACGATGCGGGAGAGAAAACATCTCCTGGAAGAGAAGTCACAGGCGACAATTGTAGTTCCGGGAGGTATCGGAACTTACGAAGAATTTTTTGAAATTCTTACACTTAAGAGTCTGAACAGACTGGATCGCGCGATTGTTTTCTATAATATTAATGGATACTATGATCTGATGAGACAGCTTCTGGCACATACTGCAAAAGAAAAGTTCATGGAACCGGCGATTCTGGATATGTGTAAATTTATGGACAAGCCGGAAGAAATTCTTGATTACATAGAGCAATATTTGGCAAAGAAATAATTTCGACGCGATAATCTTTCATTTCCCCTCGGAAGTACGAAAAAACGCTTCCGGGGGGTTTGTATTTCCAAAGTGAAGGGTAACTCACACGATGTATTCAGGTGTTTACAGTAAATTCTCTCTCTGCTATACTATAAATCAAATGCCGGGTGCTGGCAAAAGGGATAAAGGTATTTACAAATTATGATGAAAAGGGGACAAAAACTATGGAAAAAAGAAAAATTATTATGGACTGCGATCCTGGAATTGATGACGCTATCGCACTTGCTTACGCAGCAGCTCACCCGGAAGCATTTGAACTTCTGGCAGTGACAACTGTAGCCGGGAACCAGACCATTGACATCGTAACAAGAAATGCTCTGGACCTGTCAGCACTTTACAAATTGAATGTGCCGGTAGCTGCCGGAATGGTAGAACCAATCATCAGAGAACATCACACAGCATCTGAATTTCATGGAAAAAACGGACTTGGTGACTGCACGATTCCGAGAGCCGATGCAGAACCGGAAAAAGAGATGGCAGTCTTTTACATTAAGAGACTTCTCACCGAACTCCCGGAAGGAGAGAAAGTAACTCTAATCTGTACAGCACCGTTGACAAATATCGGTTTACTTCTTAAAATTTATCCGGAAGTAAAATCAAAAATCCAGGAGATCATTCTCATGGGTGGCGCAGTGGCAGGTGGAAATGTAACCGCATCCGCAGAGTTTAATATTTATGTAGATCCGGAAGCTGCAAAAATCGTATTTAAATCAGGCCTTCCAATTGTAATGTGCGGCCTGGACGTAACAGAGAAATGTGCCCTGACACGTTCCCAGATCCAGAAACTCAGCCAGTCTCAGAATAATCAGATTGCGAAGCTTTGTGGAGATATGGCGGGCTACAGCCTGGCAAACGGAAATAAATTCAGGGGACAGGTAAGTATCCATGATGCGGTTCCATATATGTATCTGACTCATCCGGAAATCTTCAAAGTCCAGAAAGTGGTACTGGACGTGGACTGCTCTGATGGTGAATCTGCAGGAAGAACCATCGCAGATTTCCGCTGGTGGATGCATGAAGAAGAGGAAGAGAACATCGCAGTTATGGATGCAGACGCTTCCAAATTCCAGGAATACCTCATAGAGGCAATCTATGAACTGGGAGAGAAAGTAAAATAGAATCATTACTGTTCACACTGCTTTGTGATCGGTAATCGCAGAATTTCATTGTAGCCTGCATCGAGGAACGTTACAACAGAATAGCAATAGCTATTGCAGAATTGTTTTTATAAAGAAATTTATTATGAAGAAATTTATTATAGAGAAACTCGTATAGAGGCAGGCAAAAAAAGGAATGGATAAATGAACTATATAGTTTTTGACTTGGAATGGAATCAGAATCCAGCGGGAAAGAAAACTCGCAACGACAAACTTCCATTCGAGATTATCGAGATCGGAGCTGTAAAAGTAAACAGCAAAAAAGAAATAACGGACAGTTTTCACAGGTTGATCAAACCACAGGTTTACAACTGGATCCATGACAGCATTCATGAGGTGATTCATGTGGATTATAAAGACCTTATGAGCGGTGTGCCGTTTGAACAGGCTGCCAGAGAATTTCTTGACTGGTGCGGAGAAGACTGGTATTTTTTTACCTGGGGAAATCAGGATGTGATGGAACTTCAGAGAAATATGAAGTTCTATGGAATACTTGACCTTCTCCCGGGACCGGTGACTTACTATGATGTGCAGAAACTGTTCAGCATCAGTTATGATGACGGTACGCGCAGATGTGCACTGGAGCATGCAATCGATGAGCTGAAAATAGAGAAGTCCCAGGGATTTCACAGAGCACTTGCGGATGCCTGGTATACCGCTGAGGTTTTAAAGAAGATAAATAACATTATAATCGTGAATCACCCGTCACTGGACGTATATCAGAATCCGAAGAAGAAAAAGGAAGAGATACACATTTCCTATCCGGATCATGATAAATACGTATCCAGAGAATTCAGCACGAGAGAGCGTGTTATGAAAGACCGCGAAGTAACAAGTACCAGATGTCCGATCTGTCATCTTCCTGCGAAGCGGAAACTTCGCTGGTTTATGAACAATCCGAAGGTTTATTACAGCGTTTCTGTATGTGAGGAACACGGATTGGTAAAAGGAAAGATCCGTATCCGGAAAACAGAAGATGAGAAATATTTTGCAGTGAAAACATTGCGTTTCACAGATACAGAAGAAGCGGAGGAACTTCGTGAAAGAAAAGAAGTCCTCCGCCTCAGGCGAAAACTAAAAAGAAGTGTTGAGAAGGAGGTCTGAAAGGATCTCCTTTTCATATTGTATTCCATATCCGACCATATGATCATTAAAATAATATTTGCTCTTGATACGTTTCGGTCCTACAGAATTATTAAGAAGCCACTGTTTCCTGACAAGCTGGCTCACATCTGTTCCTGTGGGAACTGTCACATACACATGTCTCATATAATAGAAAGAACAGAGATCTCCGCTATTTTTTAAGAGATGCTTCTCACATGGAAGAAACGTTGCCGGAACCGGATTCGTGTCTACATTCATATCTACTTTTTCAAAATTGTCAAAGCCATAGTCCAGCAGAGAGGTTGTATCCGGGAAAGCACCGTTTGTAGAATTCAGTACAACTGCGATCAGAATGGAATTGCCTCTCTTCGCATAAGTTACAAGGGTATTTCCGGCCACGTTTGTATAACCGGTCTTACCACCGAGAACTCCGTCGTAAGCGTAGGACTGACCGGACATCATTCTGTGGTGATTGAGAAGGTAACGGGTTTCTGACTGCTTGTTTGTCGGCGGAATCTCATAAGTCTGCGTAGTGACAAATTTACGAAACTCCGGATTATACCAGGCAGCTTTTGCAATCTTCATCATATCACTTGCAGTGGTGTAGTGAGTCTCATCCGGCAGGCCGTTTGGATTATTGAAATGTGTATTCTTACATCCAAGCTGTGCCGCCCTCTGATTCATCAGTTCCACAAACTTCTTAACAGAACCGCTTGTCTTTTCGGCAATGGCAAGAGCCATCTCATTGGCAGATTCCAGCATCAGCGCCATCAGCGCCTGCTCTACAGTAAAAACTTCGCCGGTTTCTGCGTAGATCGTGGAGCTTCCGGCCTCGATTCCGTAAGCCGCCTCCTGTGACATCGTGATCGTATCATTCATGTCGAGATTCTCACATGCCAGGAGTGCGGTCATGATCTTAGTGATACTGGCTGGATAGAGTCTGTCATCAGGATTCTTGGAATAAAGAACGGTATCAGTTACCGCATCCATTAATACAGCGGACTGTCCTTCAATACTTGGCCCGGCAGGCCATCCTTTGATGGAGTCAGTATCAGCAGCCTGGGAATAAGTCGCCGAGTGACCGGCTTCGGGAGTTGCAGTGGCACTCGCCTCAGCAGCATAAATAGCAGCCGGCTGAGTAACCAGCAGCCCGGCACAAAGCATTCCGGCAAGAGAACGCTTTATCATTGTATGAAATTTTCTCTTAAACATTTAAAATTACCCTTCATTAATAAATGCGCATAGAAAATTATTAACTATGCAGATTAGTTGTTCAGATATTGCTGTCCATGCGTTAATGAGAACGGAGAAAACAGTAACGCTTAGATAACTCCTGACGACGATTATATGCGATAAAAAAAGCAGCTATTTGTAGAATTGCTATGGTACAAGAGTATTTACAGCTGCGAAAAATCGACATACAGGATGATATTCAATCGGATATTCGCAATCCGCTTTCGATACTTGATTCGGTTAAAGTCCGAAAAAATGTTAATCCAATACGTTTTGCTATATTCGGACAAAATATTCTACCTTATTATATCATTAATTACAATGGCTGTGTAAAATTTATATCCTTATATATTCTCACAAAGTTATCCTGTTACTGTTCACACACCACTATTCCGCGAGGTGTTTTGGCATGAATATGCCAAAATCCCGAGACATACAAGCCAAAATTCATTCCATTGCCGCAGGCAATCTGGAATGAATTTTGGCAACGTTACTGCGAACGGAGTGAACAGTAACGTTATCCTGAGGTTAGCATAACCTTAAATAATCCAAAAAATACTTGACACAGGGAATTTCGTGACCTTATAATGAATCCGCATAGTGTTTTAAATATAAACCACAAAAACGTTGATGGAGACAGTAATTGCAGATGAACGCAGACAGCGAGTCAGGGAGGGTGTGAGCCTGATGGCAAGTAAATGCAGTGAAAATCACTCCGGAGTTGCAACTCTGAAGGCGATATGCAGATAGGAGCTGACGGAAATCCCCGTTAAAGGATTCATGTATCGGCAAAGATGCCCGTACAATGTAACAGGTGGTATAACGAACGTAAATAAACCTTCGTCCTTTTACATAAGGGACGATTTTTTTGTTTTATGGGATAAAGATGTGCACAAACGTCATTATCCTATAAAACAAAAATTTCAGGATTATTTTCGTTCTAAAACATGTTACTGTTCACTTCGTGCCCGGTAACAAGAATATACCAAAATAAAAACAGGAGGTAATTTACTGTGTACCAGAAAGTTGATACGAACTTAAATTTTGTAGACCGTGAGAAAAAAGTAGAAGAATTCTGGAAAGAAAACCATATCTTTGAGAAAAGTATGGAAAACAGAAAAGAAGGAGAAACCTATACTTTCTACGATGGACCGCCAACCGCCAACGGTAAACCGCACATCGGCCATGTGCTTACCCGTGTAATCAAGGATATGATTCCGAGATACCGTACAATGAAAGGTTACATGGTTCCACGTAAAGCAGGCTGGGATACCCATGGTCTTCCGGTAGAGCTGGAAGTAGAGAAAAAACTGGGACTGGATGGCAAAGAACAGATCGAAGAATACGGTATGGAGCCATTCATCAAACAGTGTAAAGAAAGTGTCTGGAAATACAAAGGAATGTGGGAGGATTTCTCCTCAACAGTTGGTTTCTGGGCTGATATGGAGCACCCATATGTAACTTACTATGATGACTATATCGAATCCGAGTGGTGGGCACTCAAAGAAATCTGGAACAAGAAGCTTCTGTACAAAGGCTTCAAAATCGTTCCTTACTGTCCAAGATGTGGTACTCCGCTTTCCGCACAGGAAGTATCCCAGGGATACAAAACTGTCAAAGAGCGTTCCGCAGTTGTAAGATTCAAGGTTGTCGGCGAAGACGCATACTTCCTTGCATGGACAACAACACCATGGACACTTCCATCCAACGTTGCACTCTGCGTAAACCCGGATGAGACTTACTGCAAAGTAAAAGCAGCAGACGGATACACCTATTATATGGCAGAAGCACTTCTCGACAAAGTTCTTGGCAAACTTGCAAAAGAAGAAGGCGAGAAAGCATACGAAGTTCTGGAAACTTACAAAGGAACAGATCTCGAGTATAAAGGGTATGAGCCACTTTTTGCATGCGCAGGAGAGGCAGCAGCAAAACAGAAAAAGAAAGCTCATTTCGTAACATGTGACACATACGTTACTATGAGCGACGGTACAGGTATTGTTCATATCGCACCTGCATTTGGTGAAGACGACAGCAGAATCGGACGTAACTATGACCTTCCATTCGTACAGTTCGTAGACGGACAGGGTAACCTGACAAAAGAGACTCCATACGCTGGCGTTTTCGTAAAGAAAGCAGACCCGATGGTTCTCACAGACCTGGACAAAGAAGGCAAACTCTTCGATGCTCCGAAATTCGAGCATGAATATCCACACTGCTGGAGATGCGACACACCACTGATCTACTATGCAAGAGAATCCTGGTTCATCAAGATGACAGCAGTCAAAGATGACCTGGTCAGAAATAACAACACAATCAACTGGATTCCAGAGAGCATCGGTAAAGGACGTTTCGGCGACTGGCTGGAGAACGTTCAGGACTGGGGTATCAGCCGTAACCGTTACTGGGGAACACCACTGAACATCTGGCAGTGCGAATGCGGACATATGCATTCCGTTGGAAGCCGTCAGGAATTATTTGAGATGAGCGGTGATGAGAGAGCCAAGACAGTAGAACTTCATCGTCCATACATCGATGAGATCACACTGAAGTGTCCGGAATGTGGTGGAGAAATGCACCGTGTACCGGAAGTTATTGACTGTTGGTTCGATTCAGGAGCAATGCCTTTCGCACAGCACCACTATCCATTTGAAAACAAAGAATTATTTGAGCAGCAGTTCCCTGCAAACTTTATCTCCGAGGCAGTAGACCAGACTCGTGGATGGTTCTACTCACTCCTTGCAGAATCTACACTGCTCTTCAACAAAGCACCATATAAGAACGTAATCGTTCTGGGACATGTCCAGGATGAGAACGGACAGAAGATGAGTAAGTCCAAAGGAAATGCAGTTGACCCGTTTGACGCACTGAACAAATACGGCGCAGATGCGATCCGCTGGTATTTCTACATCAACAGCGCACCATGGCTTCCAAACCGTTTCCATGGCAAAGCCGTTGTAGAAGGACAGCGTAAATTCATGAGCACACTCTGGAACACATACGCGTTCTTCGTATTATATGCAAACATCGACAACTTCGATCCAACTAAATACAATCTCGAATATGATCAGCTCCCTGTAATGGATAAATGGCTGCTCAGCAGATTAAACACAACTGTACAGGCAGTAGACAATGACCTGGCAAACTACAAGATTCCGGAAGCAGCAAGAGCACTTCAGGAATTCGTAGATGAGATGAGTAACTGGTATGTAAGAAGAAGCCGTGAACGTTTCTGGGCAAAAGGAATGGAGCAGGATAAGATCAATGCTTACATGACTCTGTACAACGCACTGGTAACAATCGCAAAGACAGCAGCTCCGATGATCCCGTTCATGACAGAAGATATGTACCAGAACCTTGTAAGAAGCGTAGACAAAGATGCTCCGGAAAGTATCCACCTCTGCGACTTCCCGACTGTAAACGAAGCATGGATCGACAAAGACCTCGAAGCAGACATGAAAGAGCTTCTCGAGATCGTAGTTCTCGGACGTGCATGCAGAAATACAGCAAACATCAAGAACCGTCAGCCGATCGGAACCATGTATGTAAAAGCTGAGAAGAAGATGGGCGAATTCTACACAGACATTATCGCAGACGAGCTGAATGTCAAAGAAGTAAAATTTGCAGATGACGTAGAATCCTTTATTTCCTACAGTTTCAAACCACAGCTTCGTACTGTAGGACCGAAATACGGCAAACTCCTCGGTGGAATCAAACAGGCTCTGACAGACATCGATGGAACAGCAGCAATGAAAGAACTCAGAGGCAATGGTGTTCTGAAACTGGATATCAACGGAAATGATGTTGAACTTACAGAAGAAGATCTTCTTATTGAAACAGCACAGACAGAGGGTTACGTATCCGAATCCGACGGCGAAACATCCGTAGTTCTCGATACAAACCTGACACCTGAACTGATCGAAGAAGGATTTGTACGTGAGATCATCAGCAAGATCCAGACCATGCGTAAAGAAGCTGGCTTCGAAGTTATGGATAAGATCAAAGTATATGCTCATGGAAACGACAAGATCCAGGAAGTCATGAAAGCACACGAAGATGAGATCAAATCTGAAGTACTTGCAGACGAAATGGTACTTGGCGAGACCGATGGTTATGTGAAAGAATGGAACATCAACAAAGAAACTGTAACCATGGGAGTAAAAAAATTGTCATAATTTTCGGCAAATATACAGATGACAGGCTGTCGAAAAAAGAGTATCATATTCTTTGACAGTCTGATTTCAAAGAAGAAATTGGAGGCAGAGCTACTTTGCCCCCAATTTCGCTGATAAAGGAACGGAAAGATTATGGCGAAATACCAGTTACTGTTTGCGGATCTTCCCTGCAATATTTTTTGCAGAGAACGAAACAGTAACGGAAACCAGATTACGGGAGGTATGTAATGACAAACGAAATGTTCAAGAAAGAGGCATTCAAGAAAAGCGTAAAAGACAACGTAAAATTCCTCTATCGAAAAACAATTGAAGAAGCTACACAGGAGCAGATTTTCCAGGCAGTAAGCTACACAGTAAAAGACGTTATCATCGATAACTGGCTTGAAACACAGAAAGCATACGACGAGCAGGATCCAAAAACTGTATACTACATGTCCATGGAATTCCTGATGGGACGTGCCCTTGGAAACAACCTGATCAACCTTTGCGCATATGGCGAAGTAAAAGAAGCCCTTGATGAACTGGGATTCGATCTCAACTGCATCGAAGATCAGGAACCGGACCCGGCACTTGGAAACGGTGGTCTGGGAAGACTTGCTGCATGCTTCCTTGATTCTCTCGCAACATTAAACTACTCTGCATATGGATGCGGAATCCGTTATCACTACGGAATGTTCAAACAGAAAATTGAAAACGGTTACCAGATCGAAGTACCGGACAACTGGTTAAAGAACGGCTACCCATTCGAACTTCGCCGTCCGGAATATGCCAAAGAAGTACACTTCGGCGGATATGTAAGAGTAGAATACGATCCTGAAAAAGGCGGAAATAAATTTATCCATGAAGGATATCAGGCAGTAAAAGCCATTCCTTATGATATGCCGATCACAGGTTATGACAACGACGTGGTAAATACACTTCGTATCTGGGATGCAGAACCGATCGTAGACTTCGAGCTGGATTCCTTTGACAAAGGTGATTACAAGAAAGCTGTAGAGCAGGAGAACCTTGCCCGCAACATCGTAGAAGTCCTTTACCCGAACGACAACCACTATGCAGGTAAAGAGCTGAGACTGAAACAGCAGTACTTCTTCGTATCTGCAAGTTTACAGGCAGCAATCGATAAATATAAGAAGAAACACAGCGACATTAAGAAATTATATGAAAAAGTAACCTTCCAGATGAACGATACACATCCAACTGTAGCAGTAGCAGAGTTAATGCGTATCCTCATGGACGAAGAAGGACTTGGCTGGGACGAAGCATGGGAAGTAACAACCAAATCCGTTGCTTACACAAACCATACCATCATGTCCGAAGCACTTGAGAAATGGCCGATCGAGCTCTTCTCCAGACTGCTTCCACGTGTATACCAGATCATCGAAGAGATTAACCGTCGTTTCATTCTCGAAATCCAGGCAAAATATCCGGGAAACTACGAGAAGATCAAAAAGATGGCAATCATCTACGATGGACAGGTTAAGATGGCTCACCTTGCAATCGCAGCAGGCTACTCTGTAAACGGTGTTGCACGCCTTCATACAGAGATCCTGAAGAATCAGGAATTAAAAGACTTCTATGAATTGATGCCACAGAAATTCAACAACAAGACCAACGGTATCACTCAGAGACGTTTCCTGCTTCACGCAAATCCACTCCTTGCAGACTGGATCACAGAGCACATCGGACCGGACTGGATCACAGACCTTCCACAGTTAAAGAAACTGGCAGTTTACGCAGATGATGACAAAGCACTCCAGGAATTCATGAACATCAAGTTCAAGAACAAAGAGCGTCTTGCAAAATACATCCTCGAGCACAACGGCGTAGAAGTAGACCCGCACTCCATCTTCGATGTACAGGTTAAGAGACTTCACGAGTACAAACGTCAGCTCCTGAACATCCTGCATGTAATCTATCTGTACAATCAGATAAAGATGCATCCGGAAATGGAATTCTATCCAAGAACATTTATCTTCGGTGCCAAAGCGTCCGCAGGTTACGCAACAGCCAAGAAGATCATCAAACTCATCAACTCCGTAGCAGATGTAGTAAACAACGACGCTTCCATCAACGGAAAGATCAAAGTTGTATTCATCGAAAACTACAGAGTATCAAACGCTGAGTGGATCTTCGCAGCAGCAGACGTATCCGAGCAGATCTCCACAGCAAGTAAAGAAGCATCCGGAACAGGTAACATGAAATTCATGCTCAACGGTGCTCCGACACTTGGAACCATGGACGGTGCTAACGTAGAGATCGTAGAAGAAGTTGGAGCAGAAAACGCATTCATCTTCGGTTTAAGCTCCGATGAAGTCATTAACTACGAAAACAACGGCGGATACGATCCAAACGTAATCTACAACACAGATGAAGAAATCCGTCAGGTACTGATGCAGCTTATCAACGGAACCTTCTCCAGCGATACAGAACTCTTCCGTGACCTGTACGATTCACTTCTCAACACAAAGAACACAGACAGAGCAGACCGCTACTTCATCCTCGCAGACTTCCGCTCCTACGCAGACGCACAGAAACGCGTAGAAGCAGCCTACAAAGACGAAAAAGGCTGGGCAAAGAAAGCACTTCTTAATACAGCATGCAGCGGTAAGTTTACATCAGACAGAACAATTCAGGAATACGTGGACGATATCTGGCATCTGGATAAGGTTATTGTTAGAAAGAAATAATATGCTTATTTAGAAGAATTGGATTCTATATTGCTTTATTTGCTTTATTTGCTTTATTATAGAAGAAAATGCTTCTATATAAGTCAGGAAAGCCTCTGGCGATACAGTTGTAAAATGTATGGGCAGAGGCTTTTTTATAAAAGAATGTAGAACACATAGTTCTTTTGCGGAAAATGAAAAATTCAGAGATACAAAGAAAGGGGTTGATCAAGTTATGGGCGGAAAAGTATTGGAATTGGAAACGGATAAATTTATAAAGAAAATAAGAGATAAGTATAAAGATGAGCTAGAAGCAGAAGCAAAAGATGAGGTAAAAACAGAAGTAGCAATTCGTATGCTTAAGAGAGGTAATTGTAGTTTGGAAGAAATTGCGAACGATACACAGTTATCGTTGGAACAGATAAAAAAGATAAAAGAAGAACTGCAGTTGTAAAATGAATAAATGGCAGAGAATCAGATAAGGTTCTCTGCTATTTTTGGATGATAAGACAGATAATACATCATCTTGTGATATAGAAGAAAAACTCACCATATTTGTAACAAATTATAGAATTCGAACATGAAAAATCAAGGAAAATAAATGCTTTTGAAGTGCGTGAAATTTAAAAAAATCGTAAAATTCTTGAGCATTACCCTTGACAAAAACTGGCTAAAGCACTATTATTAACCATAACAGACAGATTATGTCTAGGAATCTTTACCCAAAAAGAAATAGTTATATTAAGGAAAGGGGAACTATAATCATGACAAAGATTAAAAATACGAAGAAAGGCATGGCTAAGAAAACCTTAAGTATGTCTCTCGTCGTTGCAATGCTGGCAACCTCAAACGTTCCAGTATGGGCTGCTGAGTTCAGTGACGGAACAGACGCTACATTCACATCTGAAGCAGAAGCTCCAGTTGTTGAAGATAATACAACAGACGCTGTAGATGCACAGGCTACAGGGGATGCTTGGACTGTTAAATTAGACAAAGAACTTCCAACTTCTGTTGCATGGGGAAATTCAGATACTGTAACAGGCAATATCAAACAGACTGGTGTTGAGACTACATCTGTAACAGGTCTGAAATACACATGGAAAGATACTGCTACCGGATTAGCAACAGACGCTGGAACTGCTGTAACAGTAGATGCAAAAGGAAACTTCACAATTAATCTGCCAACAGCTGCGGAATGCGTAGGAAATTCCTACACATTATTTATGTGGGACGACAACGGAGATTGGACATATACTTCTTCTGCAATTGCCGTAGTTGCCAAAAACATCAAAGATGCCGGTGCAAGTGTTGCTCTGAAAGCAGGTGCTGAAACAGGATATACCGGAAAAGAAGTAAAAGCAGATGTAAATGTAACTATGCCGACAGACTTTGAAACCACAGGAAAATACAGTGTTGACTATACAGGCTCACCTGACTTAATTAACAAAGGGTCTAAAGTTACAGTAACTGTTACAGTAACTGATTCAAAATTATATACTGGATCTGTTACAACAGAATATACAATCGGACAGAAAAAAGCAACAGCAGAAGATTTCAAATTAAGCTATATCAATAATTCATTCGAATATACAGGATCTGATGTTAAACCAGAAACTACTGATATCCGTGTTCAGGACGTTAATGGAAAAACAATTGACGGTGCTGTAAAATCTGTAACTCCAACTACTGCTTCTAAAGAAGTAGGTTCTTATGAAGCAAATGCTGAAATTGATATGAGCAAGTTCGAGAATTACAGCGGAACATTAACAACTAAGGTTGAAGGAAAATATAATGTTGTTGCCCGTGATCTTAGCAAATGTACTGTAACAGTTAAAGCTAAACCGGCATCCACAGATAATAAAGCTGTTGCTTTGGCTGCAAGTGATTTAACAATTAAAGATGCAAAAGGTAATGTATTACCTTTAACAGATAGTGATATTGCAGTTACTGTTCCAGCAAATGCAATCGCATCCGGAACATATACAGTAACAGTCGGACCTAAATCCGGAACAAAAAATGTAACAGGTTCTGCATCAGCAACCCTTACATTATATGCATCTGATATTTCAGACGCAATTGAACTGGATGCTACCGCACAGGCTGAATTAGCTAAAGCTGCTTATTACACAGGTTCACAGATCACTAAAGATACAACCAAATTTGTCGGACATATTTACAAAAAAGGAACAACTCAGTATCTTGATCAGAATCAGTATACTGTAGAATTTGGCACAAACGTAAATGCAGGATCTGAAGCAGGTATTGTTCGTATCGTCGGTAAAAATACATATGCAGGATCTGTTAAAGAGTATAAGTTTGCAATTACACCTGCAACAATTAAGAAGACAGAAGTTACAGATGTAGAATATAAAGAAGGCGCAACAGATAAAGATTACGCTCCAACAGTAACTATTACAGCTGAAAATGGAGATAAGAAGACCTGGACATTAAAAGAAGGTACAGATTATACCGTTACTTATGCTATTAAGAAAAATACATCAGGAGTTGCAGAAAATGTATTAGGTAATAAGATCGTTGCAACAATTAAGTATAGTAAAGATGCTGTAACTAACTATGGTCTTACTTCTGATACAGTAACCGATGAAACAAGCACAATTGTAGGAAAAACATTAACATCCGCAAATATCAAGATGGATAAGACTTCCTATGATTATACTGGCAAAGCAATTGTACCTGAATACAAAGTATACGATGGCGATAAACTTCTTAAAGAAGGAACAGATTATATTGTAAAGAATACAATTGGCGGAAAAGATGTTGGAGAAGCAACATTGGTAATCACTGGTGCCGGAACTTACAACAGCAAAATTGATGCTACAGCTAAATTCAATGTTGTACCTGTAAGTGCTGACAAAGTAACTGTTACATACAAAAACGCTGAATATACAGGTGACTCTATCCAGCCGAAGTTAGCTGATATTGATGTTAAATTAGGTGATGTTGATGTTAAATCCCAGTTCCAGATTACAGGATATGGCGAAAACATTAATGCTGGTAAAGATGCAGGAAGCCTTGTATTAGCTCCTGTAAAAGACAATAAAAACTTTACATCCGGAACAACAAAGAACGCAACATTTGATATTGCACAGGCAACATTAACCGGAACTATCAAAGTATACAATGCAAACGGTATTGAGTTAACCGGAGCTCAGAATTTCACATACGATGGAACAGAAAAAACATTTGCCAAAGTTGTATTTACACCATCTGTTACCGGAAACAAGAAGGTAACAAGTGATGATTACGAAATTCAGTATGTAAACAATACAACCGGTGCAGGCGGAGCAAAAGTTATCGTTGTAGCCAAAGGAAATTATAAGGCAGCTGGTACTGCAACAGATCTTTCAACTGGTAGAGAAGTTGAAATTAAAAACGTTGCTGCTTCTAAAGACTTCACTATTGAGTCCAAACTGTATTTCACAGAAAAAGAAGTTACTGTAACGGATGCTGAATATGCCGGACCAAACATGGTTGCTGAGCCTACTATTGTAGTTCGTGATGGTGACAAAGTTCTGGTTAAAGATAAAGATTATACTGTAACCTTGACTCCGGTAAGCGCCGGAACTGCTCCAAGTGCAACAACTTATACATGGACAGTAAAAGGAAAGGGCGTTTACCAAGATCAGTCAAAAGGAAATTATGCAACAGGAACATGGAAGATTGTTAAGAAAAATGTAGCAAATCTTGACATCAAAGTTGATCTTGACGCTAAGGGAGAACCAGTTCTTACAGTTATGAATGGCAACCTTAAAGTTGACAACAAAGACTTCACAGTTACATTAAGCGATGACAAGAAAACTGCTACTGTAACTGCAACAACTGGAAATCAGTATTATGTTGGTTCCAAAGAAGTTAATGTAGGTGGTGAAGCTGTAACAGTTGGTGCTCCAATGATCAGCAATGTTAAAGTTGTTGGTAACAAAGCAACCGTGATCCTTTCCGGTGAAGTTGAAGGCGCTGCTGGTTATGATTATGTAATCTCTACAGACCGTGACTGCATCACAAACAAAGATTACGATGCAGTAAACAAAAATCAGGTTAAGACTAGCACTACTTTCGAATATGTTGGTCAGGGAACATACTATGCATACTGCCACGCTTGGAAACGTGACGCTAATGGTAAGAAAGTATTCGGTGAATGGTCCAATGCTTACCCATTCTCTGTAAGCGCAATCACACCATCCCAGCCAGTGATCACAAGCGTTAAAGTAAAAGGTTCTACTGTAA
>OGFE01000467.1_pt1 | contig 40377 bp, 31 predicted proteins | sample 1570811 | NCBI WGS metagenome assembly OGFE01 (sample SAMEA2581967, study PRJEB24529) | metagenome | biome: Human gut stool | place: China | collected 2011 | reverse complement strand
AAAGAACACTCACGGAAATTTGCGAAAAGCCAGCGGAAATAATGAGAAAAATCCAGCAATTCTTAGCGCTGTGGCAGAGTTTGAAAGAGATCTGATTATTGAAAGAACTCAGTCAGGGCTCGAGCGAGCAAAGGTTGATGGGAAAAAACTTGGGCGCCGTTTTTCTTTAAATGACGTTCAACAACAATCTGTCATGGCAGATCTAGACTCAGGTAAGTCCGTTTCGGAAATAGCAAGAAAATTCAAGACCTCTAGGCAAACGATAATCCGGATCAGAAAACGGATGCAAGGTTACTGAAGTGCACTAAAAACTGATCATTGAAAAGAGCAATTGAGAGAAGGGTTTCGTGTCTAAGATAGTTTGATCGCCAAAAAGCTACTTTAGTTTCTGGCGATCAAATTTATATAGGGACTTCAAATGCCTTGTTCGAGGCGGCTAAACCTTCGGGTTGTATACTCCCTAAGTTAGTCTAGAGAAGGTGCGGAAATCTCTTCAGCGCTACATTCCTCTCCTTCTTCTTTTGAATCAAACAATTTAAAAAAAGCGTCCTCTTTGAAAAAATATCCTGAGCCGTCTTCCTCTTTGTCCAAGATTAACTGAAAACCGTAGTTTGCATAATTTTGCATTTTATCCATGAGGATATCAACGGCCTTACGTAAGGTTAGCTCGCCCTTATCCAGCGCAATAAAATCCAAGTTAGTCCTGGCAATTAATGCGGCAAATATATACTTTCGCAAAGCCCCATAATTAAGTCTTCCGGAACTTTTTCCTTTTTTTTCAACGTTTCCCCAATATTCTATGCTGAAGCCAAAATCACATCGCTGCAACGGATCGGCCGTTAACCTTTTCTCTTTTTTGGCGTACAAACCCAGGAAAAAGGCGATGATGAAGATCTCATAACCTCCACCGTATGTCTTTCCTCTTAGTTCTGTTGATTCTCCCGATCCAGTTCTGTAATTACAGAACTTTTCAATTATGGGTTCCTGAAAGCGCTTATCCCAATAAGGAGTCCTCCGAGCCCAGGCATCATATAGTTTTTCCATTTTTAAACCTTTACTTCTTTTATTTCTGTTTGCACAGTTGCAAGATCACCTTGAACAAATGTCGGTACTTGCTGAATTCGAATGACATTGCAATTCAGCTTTTCAATTCTTTCTATATCGAGACCCCCGTCCCGCTTAAGCAAGTCCTTTGTTAAGATCACGCATTGTTTATGAAACTGAGCAATGACGTTATAGAAATTTCCTTCTTTTCCTGCGCTAAAAGAAGAGGTTGGCGCATCAAAAACTAAAGGATAGACTTCGTCGTTTTTGTTCTGACCCAATTCCGATATAGCAAATAAAACAGCAAGATATTCGGAAGTTTTTTGAGCTGTATTGGCAAAAGGCATCTCTTCCCCATTGCTACCTCGTAGCTGTATTTTTATGTCATCTAGGCCTTTTTTATCTGTTCTTTTTTTGCGAACTAATTTGATAAAACCATGAAAATCGTTTGGGTTTAGCAAATCAAAATACTTATTGGCCTTTTGTTCCAACTTTCTTACAAATTGGTCAGCATTTTCTTCTCTTCCCTCAGTAAAAGCGGTTGAAATATTATTCAAAACCTCACTAACCCCAGATAAAAACGCAACCCGGGGATTATCAACTGCAATACTTCTCAGCTTAGTTATAAGATCAGTTATGTCTTTAGCATATTGAGCCCTCTGCTTCTCTAACTCTTCTTTTTTTCCTGAAGCTCGGCCAATGTTTTCTTTAGAGTCTAGAAATGACTTTTGGGTAGGGCCAAAGAACTCTGATTCGTCATCGATACCATTCGCATATAAAAGGCTTCTAATCTTAAATTGCCATTCGTCTAATTCTTTACGTTTTTCTTGAAGATTCTTTCTGTCTCTATTTAGTTGACACATGACAGCGTCAACTTGATTCATTCTTCTGTTTAAGTCGGCTTGCGTCTCCCCAGTAAGGGCCCTATATAGTGCGTTTATCTCACCTATGTGGTCCGAAACAAAAAGAGGAGGAAGTTTAGGCTCTTCTTTTGGCAGGCCGGCAAGATATTCCCGCAACTCTTTCAATCTATCGCACATGTGTTGGTAAGCAGGCGTTCCTTTGGGAGCATCCCTTCCGCATATCTCGCATCGCTCAGATGCAATCAACGTCTCAAGAGTGGAAACATCAGGAATTTGGATGGGCAATTTAGACTTAATTTCGTTAGAAATCTTCACAGTGCTTTCAATTCTTGCCTTTTCCTCGAGTCGTTGCACTTCTAATTCGCGCCTCCTTTCTCTCCAAAAGGAGGTTTTATTTTTGAATTCCTCAAAAATTCCATCAAATTTTTTCAGAATCCACAGATCATCTAGGAGCTTAATATTCGGATTGATGTCAGTACGGTGCATCAGGGTGCCAATAGAGTTCACGGTCTGTTTTTTCTTTTCGTCCAAAGTTTTATAGTCTTCCCAGATAGCCTCGTTGGCTTTTAACGAATCGAACAAGCTTTGCGAAGCGTTTAACTCGTCCGCGGCTCTTGAAATCTGTTCTTCGATTTCTTCTTTTTCAGTTTTCAGCCTGCCGAGCTCCTCGCTAATATCATTGACCTCTCTCTCGTTTTTCTTGTTTCTCTTACGCTCTTCTGTCACTGCTCTATCAGCACGGATCGTGATCTTTTGCGTTTCTTCCATGTAGTGGTCTATCTGAGATATCTCAGAAAAACGATTCAAAAGTTTTCCCAAGCCATCGTTTTTGTTTAGAACATCCAATTCTGCTTCTCCCTTAAATAGGCTGAATTGCTGAATTGATGTATCGAACGATTGAGCAAGCCACTTATTCATATTTTCCAGAGTTCTTTCCCCTCTGGAGTTTTCTATGTACGCTACCTGATTAGCTGCGTCAGGAATTCTTAATGTTCCCTGCTGAAATGAAATGAAAAAATATTTTTTCAGAGTAACTAGTTGGCCTTGATGTTCACAAAGGAGTTCTATTCCAACTTCTCCCGAGTCACCTTCTTCCAATTCTTTTACTAATTTTTCAGAAATTCTTTTAACTTGAGGTCTTGAATCACTATGGTTGAGAAGCCATTTCAATCCCTCAAGTAGAGTTGTTTTACCATCTCCATTGTCGCCAATAATGAGGGTTAGAGTAGGACTAAATTTAATTGTATTCTCTCCGTAAAAGCAACCGTAGTTTTTTATTTTTAATTCTTTCAGCTCCATCTAATCCTCCAAGCTCTTTAGATTAAAAAGTAATTCGTCATAAATCAGCTTTTCGTTTTTATTTTCTGTAATTCCTCTAATAAGAACATCTAATGCCTTCGCATAGGGATTTTTGCTATAGAAAAAAAAGTCTTCAAGGTTATCGTACTCTGCTATTTCTTCCGCCGTTATGTGTTTTTTCATTTCTGGAGTTTTCAATAACGCGTCTACTACAATTTCTTCGTTAGTCATGCTCATCTTTTGTCATATCCATTTGGATTTTGTATTTCTCTAATAGAGGCACGATGGTAGTGAAAAGGATACGATTCCTATTTTCAGCTAAGCTTGCAAACTCGAAGACTCTCCGCAATTCCCCTTCTACCAATCTTCTCTCTATCTCAATATCCTCAGTCCCCATAAAACCAGGATCTACAAGTAAGTCATAAATTATGGCTTCCCTTTTTCCTTTGCACCTCCTGAGGATCCTGCCTCTTCTTTGAATATATTGTCGAGGATTACCTGTACTTGCACAAAATATTGCGTTCTTCGCTTGCGGAACATCGACTCCTTCATCCAAACACTTCATTGAAGTTAGAACCTCGATGGAACCGTCTGCGAATCGTTTGATTATCTCTTCCCGATTTTTACTTTCTCCCGTGAACTGACACACAGTGATGCGCCTATCTAGCTCTCTTATTACACGAGTGAACTCATCAATCAAATGTTCGTTACCACCACTGTTTTTCTCTTCCGCTGAACCCTCAGGCGCATAAACCAAGGTATATCTAAGAGAACCCTGCATTTTGAAAATTTCCTGAACGATCTCTTTGAAGGCTTGTAGTTTGTTGTAAGCCTTATGTATGATCCTTTTTCTCTTGAGAAGAAGCATATCAAGAGCACTGTTTCCGCTCAAACCATCAGAATTTAGCTGTGTTGAGAAGTTCCATAACTTGGCAATTTGTTTTGAGATGACTTTATATTTTTCTAATTCTTCTGGAGTTAACGTGACGATCTTTGGATGGTATACGTAAGGGCATAGAATTCCGTCCTCAATCGCCTTTTTCATGGAATATTCGTATGTTGGATGGTCGAGAGCCCCAAAAAATTCTAGAAGTTGCTTAGTCACGCCTTCTTGAAATTGTCTTTCTGGCGTCGCCGAAAGACCTAGTCTTCTAGCAAATTTTATTCGAGGCAACTTGTTGATAAGATTCCTTGCCCCCAAACAGTGCGCCTCATCAGCTATGAGCAACAAATGAGATAAATCTTTTTGGGAAAATGAGGTGAGTTCGCGAAACTTTTCTTCATCACCAAAAGAGCGGTACACACAAATAACAATAAAGGATGATTCAAGTCCGGAAACACCGTAAGATGAGAGCGCCTTATTCCTTTCTAACTCTTTTCGCCAATCTGGATTATCGGAAACTTGTATTACGTGTTGAAAGTTGAAGGACCTGCATTCTTTTTCCCACTGATCAGCAAGAGTTTTAGTTGGAACTAAAATGATTGCCTTATAGCTTTTCTCCTTTTTATAAATTTCCAATAGTGTATTTAAGGCCGTAATTGTTTTACCGGTTCCAGTTGCCATGGCAAACAGACCTTTTTGTCCGTTAATTTTCCAATTTTTAAAGGCTTCTATTTGGTAGCCTCTTGGACCTGCCTCAAATGGAAAATGTGGCTCTGACTCTATTCTTACAAGGGTATCGCGCGATTTCTGCAGGGACTGCGTAACCTTGGTTGGCAAAGGAATTTCATTTTGGGACTCGAATTCTATTTCTTGTTTTAATAATTCTTTTAGTTCTTTAGGAGGAAAATATTCGACAATTGATTCTGTAAGTTCCTTGGCATCAAAGGTAATGACAGACGGGTCTTCTCCTCGAAACGTACGGTCAAAATCTTCTTCGATAGCTTGAATTCTTTTCAGATCGCTATCTTCCCAACTCGGAAACACGGACAAACTTTCTAGATTCTCCAGCATCGCGTATCTAGTGAAGTTACAAGAGCCCTCAAAAGCCACCCTGTTTGTTCCATCCGAGAAAAATCCGCATTTCGAATGGCTAATCCCTATGCGATTATTGGGGGAAATTATCTTCAGTTCTATTCTTTTCTTTGCTATTAAAAAACTTAAACACTCAAAAAAATGTCTATCTCTTTTTGACAACGTAGCAGAGAGTTTTTTTATGTCTCTGAGATCGAACCCAGTTGAGTAGAAATAACTGGAATCCTTGCCCTTGAACGCCTCTTTATCTTCATCAGTAATGGCAGTATTAATTAAGAGTTTCATGCGGCCTTCATTGAACAAGAAAACAGAGAAGCCATAGGAAAGAAGAGAGATAGCAGAGGACGAGAAAAAACCTAACATCAATTTGAATGATGTCGAAGAGCAAAGAGCTTCTGAGAAAAATTGAATCGGCTCGTGCTCAGATCCTGTTCTATACCGTAAAGAAGGAGGCAAGTCCAAAAAATCTTTCAGCATCTTTCTCTCTCATGATCAAAGACCACCAACGTTTGCCTTTTGAAATTATCTTTTATTTTGTACATATAGAACAGCCCCCGTTACCCTCATCATCCCCATAAATCTCATCGTTATCAGTGAATAAAGATAGTTCAGCCTGTAGGGCGTTCTTCTTTCTGTAGGAAGTTAAACGGGATTTTCTCCTCTCATAATCCGCCTTTATCTCGATTATTCGTTTTGGCGAAGACAACTCCTTCAAAGATTCTCCCTGAGACCATGTAAAGGGAGAACCGCTGTCCATAGCAGTCTTTTCATAATTCATCGCCTCCTCAAACTTGTCAGGGTGATGCTCAAGAAGATGGACCCACTCAATTTTTTGTTGAAAGAAACAGAAAGTACAGCCGGAACGACTTCTCCATTCGTAATAGGATGGCAGTCCAATGCCGGCATTCTCTAAGATTCCTAAAACACCGGCTTTGTCGATTCCATCTTCGCGAAAAGGAACAATTACATGCACATGAGCGTCCGATGTTTGCATAGGTGTTCTGTATTCTTCATCGGCACGAATTGCCACGTAACTGTAAACCTCATCCCCATTTTGTCTAAGCTCAGCTATCCACTCCTTCAGAGGCGCAAGCTTTAACATTCTGGTACACCACCTTGTTTGAGGGGAAGGAAGAAAGTTATTGTAAAGTTTTAAGTAATAATCAAAATCTTTGAAAGGGTTTAATTGCTTGATCGGTTTATTTAAAAAGCCTTCCAATCTTGCTAAGAACTCGTACACTTCCGGCAATTCTTTTCCGGTATCCGTAAAAAAATATTCAATATCTATCTCTGGATACTTTTCTTTCATGTATACAGCCAATGCTGCCGAATCCTTACCTCCGGATATTCCCAAAAGATGCCGTTCGGACATTATTTTTCTCCCTCCACTTGATTGATGGTATCTATCAGCACAGAAAGAGTTTCCTCCCTAGAGAGTCCCTCTAAAAGCTTGCCTATCTTAGAAGCTAACTCAACAGATTTAGGTGAGGGAGTCGAAGAAACATCGATAACCCATTCCTTCCTTCCAGAATCTCCCGCGCTGACAATTCCCAATAGTTTCCGGGAATTGTTTAGATTTTCACTTGAAGATAAGGCCTCCAAATGCCTAAATTTGAAAGATAACTCCGCGATAGCGGTCTTCGCCTTAAGAAGATCGAAGTCGGACCATCTGCCTTTTTGCTTACCTGTTACGAAAGAAAGGAGGCTCTCGATTCCATGGATATTGGTTTTGTTAAGCGATGAAACAATACCAATAAACCCTTCTAATCTGAAATCTCCAGAGTGACCTTTTATGGCAGCTCCTCGTTGCTCTATTTCTGCCTCACTTAAAGCATCCAATTCCTTGAGCAAATACTCCTTTACTTCTCGATACAAAGAGGAGGACAACTCTTCTAACTCGTTAAAACGCTCGATAATTTTTTCTTCTACTTCTTTAGCGGTTCCTGCTCTAAGTATTGCCGGTAATTGATCAAACAAAAGATCAATCGGATCAGATGCTTTTAACACTTCCTCGCAGAATCTTTTGCTTTGACTAGAAGCTCGTGCAGTAGAAAGCGCCCACTTAGGCTGTAAAAATACTTTTCTTACCAGAGAACGAGCTACTGATAAAGGACTGTTCTCTACTAATGTTTCATCTTCCTTTCGAAGATAGTCGAAGAGAGCGTCAGTTATCTCAGAGTCTCTTTGTCCGCCGGAATAATTTTTCAGCTGTATGAGTTCCGGCCTAGCCAAAATGAGATCAATCAACTCAGGACTCACCCCTGCTTGATAAGTTTTTTCGAGATAAAAAGTCAGGGTCTTTTTATTTAAACAATAGAAGAAAACCAATAGAATGGGCAGTAATCCCTTTTTGATTCCAAATGGCTCTTTTGCCCACAATTCATAAAGGGCTGTTAGTTCTACAGGCGCTTTCCCTGACAAATATTCCTTTGTTAACTTCCACAATTCGATCAAAGAGGAATTATTCTCCGGAAGGCAAAAGTTATAGGAGCCTGTTTCTGTCTGAACATATGCCCCCTTAGCCTCAAAGAGAGACAGGAAGATCATTGCTTCGGGAGGCATTCCCTCAAAACCTAAGTTTTCTGAACCCTCTCTTGTCAACATATGTTGAATGAGGTTTTTCCGCGCTCGTTTAATATTTGGGGAGAGTTCGTCTCTATTTACGAGTTCATTGTTAAGTCTAAGAGAAAAGTTATATTTCTGATCACAAAGGTCGCTCAATAGTTTATTGAGTGCAGTTGAGTTCTCAATAGTTTCAAATAACGTTCCATCAATAAGCCAACGAGCGTCTTGGAAAGCCTTGCCAATGAGACTGTTCAAACGGTCTTCTGCTGTATTGTATGTTGATTGAACTTCTAGGCGCGCGATTCGATCTCCTTCTAGAGCCGGGTCTTGAAGCATTCTATTAATTTTCTGCAACTCGACGCTCATTGAAAGAATTTCCTTTCTATTCGAGGGAATGCCGACTAGATTTACACCGTTCTTGTATTCTTCGATATTCGCGCAGAGTTCCTTCAGCTCTTGTTCAGAATCTGTCCCTAACCAAAGGATGAGTTTGCCTATTGCCCCTTTCGAGTCAACTTTGAGTTCTCGTTGAAGGCTTTCTTTATCTGCGATTCGACATTGGAACCATCTCAAGCAACCGGTTTCGATATAGTTTCTTCTTGCGACCACTGTGGGCAAATTCAAAAGCTGGTTCACGGCAGAAGGAGAAATTTCCGCAATGCTCAGCTTTTCATAACTTTCATCAAAATCAAAATCGCTACCTTCGAATAATGAAAAGTAATCAGCGTGCCTCTTCTCAACGATGATCTTTTTCTTCTTTAAGATACTCAGTATCCGCAGTATCTCTTCATCCTGAAGCTCAGGCAATGATGCTCGGACAACTTGAAAGTTTGACCTAAGGGGCGAGCCAGCAGAGAAAAGAAACAGCAAAGCTATTGTTTTAATAACTTTCGTACTATTTGGATCGTCTAACGCCTCTGTCCTTCCTATGCAATCTAATGCTACTGACCAATTTCGTCTCTCAGTAGGGTCAGAAGCAATAATTAGGCCGTAATTAGCTTCCAGATAAGTCCACAACTCAGTTGGGCCGTAGAGACTAGGCGAGTGCTCATTAGTCGAAGCCAAGAAATCCTGAAAACCAAATGGTTCCAGGGATGTCAGAAAATTGAAGACTGAGCGATTATTTTGCCAAAATCCTCTTTTCGATAAAGGACCTAAAAGAAGGCTCACGATAGGGTTTAAAGGCCAAGTCTTTTGGAACGTTTTCGTTAATTTATCTCTATCGGTTTTCCTAAGAGACGCCAAATAATTGACAGTAATTTCAATCGACTTATCCGAGTACTCTCGATTTCCTTTGTTCGGCGAAATAGTCTTAAGGGCCGAAGATAACATCCTCAATGTTTCTTCAGAATGAGAAACTAAAGGAGTATCAAGGAAACGCCCCTGAACCTTTTGCCATTCTAATTTTTGGTATTCTGCTGAAAATTGAGCATAAGCTGTGAAGTTCTGATGAAGGATTCCAATAAAAATTATTTTTGAACCTTCACAATTAATTGCCTCCGCAAGATTTTGTAATGCGGCACAATTGTCGAATTGATCTTGAGACAAATACCTTCCGAGCTCGTCGACGATAACCAGTTTATTTTTTTCGCTTGACTGATTAAAGTCCTTAATATTTTCAGATAGAGAGCTTGCTCGCGACCCAAATAACTCATTATTTAAATCGTCAGCAATGGATCCGCGCTTACCTACCAGGACGTGAACGTCGTAAGTTTTATCAGAGAAGACTTTCTTAATATCTTGATATTCGGAGTAGTCTCGCAATTTAGACAATGCTCTCTCTTTGATCTCTTCTTGAGGCGAAGAAAGACAACAAATATAAAACCCTAGAGCTGATTTTCCTGTTCCAAATGCTCCGGTAATAGTGAAGGCCCTCTGGTTTGTTCGTAATACGTGTTCCGAAATAGTATTTAGAACGCTTACGCAAGAAGGAAGCAGTTGATAGCCTTCTAAAGAATGCTCCGATGAAAACAAAGACGCATTAATGCTTACTGATCTCTGAAATCTACGCTCAATTTCGACTAATGATTTTAAATTCGACATTTTCATTCTCTAAAAGCCTTGACCAGCATCGATTTTTTCAGGCCCTCAAAATCCAGAACTGACCTTTTTGAAATCAAATTTTTAATTCCTAATTGGTCTGACCAAACCAGTTCTCCGGAGGTAAGTTCCTCAAACTCCTCTAACCTATTATTGAGGTCTTGCTCCGTAAGCTTAAAGACCCGCCCCGGACTATCTTGAGCAAAAGAAATCTGAAACCAATCGAGGGTTTTCGACGGACTGATCTTATTCAGGCGTTCCCAATGATCGAGGACCGCCCAGACAAACAGAGAAGTAGGAAGAGTCGATCGTCTTCCACGTGAAATTTCGAAATTAGCATTCTCTCTTGAAGCAATTAATCCGAGGCATCCAAAAAAAGAATCGACTTTATCTTCGTAATTTTCTTTTTTTGAATTGCTACTTAGGCAATACGAACGGAATATGACCTCCACATCCCTTTTGATGGTATTCGACGTAACACTAATGTTATTTTCGTCAGAGAAAGCGATCAGTCTCTTTTGCAGTACTTCTCGGTTGACTTCTTGATCGTTATAAACGTTAAATAAATACCAAAGTGCCGTGAACTTATTTGCCTGACAGCTCAAGTTCCAATGTGCGAGCCACGCAGTGGCGTAACTTTCTCCATAAGGATCAAGAGGCGTTATACCAACGTCTTTTGATGAGCTTGAAGATCCAAAAATCATGTTCGCCAATTCCGAGGGATAAACACGGCCTTCCCTGTACTCGAGGAAATTTGTTTGGAGGCCCCACCATTTCATGGATGAAACCATATTCTTTCCCACTCCCAAGTCAACCATGGCCTGAGGATCGTTGAAGGGCGGGACCTTTCCTTGGCTAATTGCTTCATTGCAAAAGGCAACCACTTTATATATCCAATTTTGTCTTAGAGAAAAAGTCTCATGACCCGAAAATTGGAAATCTTTTCTCTTATTAGTAGTCATTTTTAGCTCTGGTTAATTGTTCCAGCTATTTTAACTGAGCTGTTTTCCCTTGAGCTGATTTATTCCTTAGTGTTCTTCAGTTGTTGAATTGTATTTTTATCCTGATCAAGAGCGTATCAAGAGTCTTGACAATCTATTTTGACAAACAAACGTTCAAAATTTCTACGTTCTCATACGTACATTCATAACAGTAAAAGTCTTTCATTAGAGGGTAATTTTTCACAATAACTCTGCAAAATTCATCCATGAGGATCTCTTGCCTGTCTCAACGGCCTCATCATTCATCCTTCCAAAAGCGTGATTCTTGTGGCCTTAAAAAATTTAAATGTAACGTTCCAAAGAAGAGACTGCACCCAGAGGTGCAGTCTTTCGATGTCTACAGTTTGATCATAGGAAAGGCTTCCATTCCATGGTTTCTGAGAATGTCATTCCAATCAATTCCTTTTGAACCTTTTGGAATGTCCTCCTCAATGCTCTCTATGCAAGCTATGATCCCTTTTTGCGCTAGACGATCCCTTAGGGCTCGAGCTGAACGAGTTCCCACTAATGAGCGGTCTTTATCCCCAAAGATAAACACAAGCTCAAAAGAAGCCGGAATCTTTTCAGCCGGTCAAACGACAAATTCAAGCACCTCTCATCAAGCCCTTGAGGGCTTGATGTTAAAAGGCAGCTTAGATCATTTTTGAAGGATCAACGTATTCTTGGAACTGTTCTTCAGTACATAGCTCTAAGGAGAGTGCAGCCTGTTTAAGGGATATGCCCTCGGCATGAGCTTTTTTAGCAACTTTTGCTGCATTCTCATATCCGATAAGCGGTGAAAGTGCCGTCACGAGCATGAGCGATTTTTCCATGTAATCGCGCAACTTATTCTCGTTTGCGGTAATTCCGTTAACACACCGGATAGTGAAGGAGTTCATACTGTCGGCAAGAAGCCTTATGCTTTGAGTGAGGTTATACGCGATCACGGGCATGAAAACGTTTAATTCAAAGTTCCCTTGAGATGCTGCAAATCCCACGGCACAGTCATTGCCCATAACTTGGACAGCTACCATTGTCATAGACTCGCACTGAGTCGGATTGACTTTACCCGGCATGATAGAAGATCCCGGTTCATTTGCTGGCAGATTAATTTCTCCCAGACCACACCTTGGTCCGGAGGCTAACCATCTAATATCATTAGCAATCTTCATTAGGTCAGCAGCCAAGGCTTTTAAGGCGCCGCTCAGGAAGACGGTTGCATCTTTAGATGTTAGAGAATGGAATTTATTTGGTGCGCTCTTAAAAGACATTCCGGTTAGAGCGGTTAATTCTTTACAAACTCGTTCGCCGAAATCTTTTGGAGCATTGATTCCGGTACCAACAGCCGTACCTCCTATAGCTAATTCACGACAAAAATTCGTGGCAACTAAAATTTGTTGTTCCGCATGCTCCAGCATCGAAGCATAACCGGAGAATTCCTGTCCTAGAGTGATCGGTGTTGCGTCTTGTAAATGAGTTCTTCCACTCTTAATTAAGTCCTTGAATTCCTCTGTTTTAGCCTCTAAGGCCTCTCGAAGGTTTTGAATGGCAGGAATAAGTTGTTTAAAAACTTCAAGAACGCACATTATATGAAGTGCAGACGGGAAAGTATCGTTTGACGACTGGCTCATATTCACTTGATCATTAGGATGGACCAGTTTGTCTCGCGATAATGCTTTCTTATTTCTAAAAGAACCATTGATAATCTCGGTTGCTCGGTTTGCGATTACCTCGTTAACGTTCATATTGGACTGCGTTCCTGAACCTGTTTGCCAAACGGCAAGAGGAAAGTTACCACTAAGCTTGCCTGACAAAATTTCGTCGCAGGCTTGCACAATGGCTGCGCCCCGGGCGGGGTCGAGCTTCCCATATGACATATTGGCAAGAGCGCATGCCTTTTTAAGAAGGAGGAAGGCATTGATAATTTCTTCAGGCATTTTTTCTTGCCCAATGGGGAAGTTCATGAAGCTTCGCTGTGTCTGAGCTCCCCAGTATTTTTCATCATTTACTTCGACATCTCCAAGAGAGTCGTGCTCTATTCTTACATTCATTTTTAAACTCCTGATATTGAAAAAAATAAGGAACGCAACGCCTTCACCCGTATAATTCGTTGCGTTCCATGAATTACTTTTTAGTAACTTCTACGAATTTCCTCCTTTGATCGAATTGGACACCCTTAAAAAGGCAGCAAGATCGGACACGTTTTCCTTGCACGCTTTTTCTCGGGACGAAAAGAAGCTCCTCACTTTTCCTGATAAAACATTTCTTCCGTAACCGTTGGTACGGAAAAAAAGGGTCGTTTTGTTTTTTTGTGGGTCCTGAATTTGGTACGAGACTTCTAAAAACGTCGTGTACCTTCCTCTTATTTCCTTGGTTTCCAACTTTAAGATGGTCGCCGAGTCAATTTTTAGGTTGCCCAAACTTTCCAGCAAATGCTTTCGTTTAAGTTCGTTCGAAAGGCAATCAATTGAACTTTGCTCCAAAACGTTGTTTTTCAGGTTGATACCGGGCAGGCTTGCATCGTGAGCTTGTACATCTTTCAAGGTCACTAGGGCTGTCCCTTCTCCGCTTACGTCATCTGTCGACATTACCCCGATATCCGATGAGCAATAAATCAAGAAGTAACTTCCCGCAAGAACACCTAGTGCAGTAAGAAATCCTTTCATGTTGTTTAATTAGAGAGTTAATAACACCAAAGACTCTTTATGAAAAAAACGAATTAAAGAGAGGAGAAAATTCCTAACATTGACCACCATGGGATACCGATAACGGTGAAAACAACGTAAGAAAGTAAGGTGTAGAAGAGTCCAATAGACCACCAAGTCTTTACGGATACGTAGTTTGCGCCGAAAAGGACTGGACCAGCTGCATTTGCATAGTGAGTAACTAATGCACCCATAACGCCGCAGGTGGTAAACATTAAGAACATATCCCATTGTGGTAGTCCGGCAGCTAAGCCGATTGTGAATTGGACCGGCAAGACTGAAGCCATGTAGGCTCCGCAGGACACGAAAAGGTATCTGCATGCTGTTCCTAAGGCGACCATAGAAATTAGCAGCCCAATATGGCTGAAACTGCTGAAGTCAACATAGGTCTGAAGAAGCTTTGCCATCCACATGAAAAAGCCGAATTTATTCAATGCGGTCGCCATGCCAAGAATGCCGCCGTACCAAGTCAAAGTTGTCCAAATTTGACCGTTTTTGGCTACGTCTTGCCACTTAAGAACTCCGGTAATAAGAGAAAGGGCGATGAAGCCAAGCACGACCGAGGTTGAATTAATTTTTGTAATAGAAGATGTAGCCCATGCGACAATCGCTAAAATGAAAAGGCCTAACAAAATCTTTTCTTTATTGGACATTGGACCAATGGACTCAAGGCCTTTTTTAGCAATGGTGATATTGTCGATTTTTTTGATAGTTGGCGGGAAAATTTTATAGATGACGATCGGTGCGAGGAGAAGCATGATTCCCGCAGGGACTATGAAGGCGGATGTCCACTGGATCCAGGAAATCTTCAAACCAAGAAGCTGATCTGCAAATGTCCACGCAACAGTGTTTGCGGCGTAGCCTGTTAAGAAGGTAAGTCCAGTGCACATGCTGATGATATAAAGAAGCTGTGCTAGGTAGGCACCGATGCCCCTTGGATTTTTTTCTGGGTAAGAATCAAGGGCTTCTGCAATAGACCGGAAAATTGGCCAAATGATGCCGCCGGTGCGGGCTGCATTTGACGGGGTTACGGGAGCGATGATGAAGTCGGAGAACGCTGCTGCATAACCCAAACCAAGAGAGGTTCTTCCGAATGCTCGAATAAGAAGATAGGCAATTCTTCGTCCAAGGTTTGTATCTCTAAAGGCTTGTGCAATGAAGTAAGCACCGGTTACTAACCAAACCATGCCGATCGAAAAGCCCGATAAAGCTACGCTAAGACCGTTCATGGATACAGCGTACAAACCTAAGAAAATCATAAGAATAGGAGCTTCGCCCATAGGCCTGAGCATAATAGCCATAATCGTGCCTATGTAGAATGGGAAAAGTTGCCATGCTTTTGGATTCATGCCACTTGGTGTATCAACAAGTAGCAACAGCATAGGAATAAAGCACACGGCAAATCTTAGCCATTTGTCTTTAGTCATAATGTCACCTTATAAGAGGGGGAAGACCCCCCCCTCTTTCCTGTGGATTTTATTAATAAGAAGTTTGGAAAGTGGAATTGATCGTGTCGAAAAGGTCAGATATTGAGTTTTGATTTTCGAAATTCCTACAAATTTCTATGATTTGTTCCTGCGTAGTTGTTGTGATAAAACCTTCTGTCAATGTTTTAAATTTGTTTTCTACAGCAGGCCAATCCAACTCATTTTCAGGATCGCCTTTCGGACTCCAAACCTGTGAAACTAACCTTTCACCGTCATCCGTGACAGCCTCGATGCGATGCGGCCAGTTGGTAGGAACGACTTTGTTCAAGTCGTCATCTATTTCAATTTTGATTAGGTTTTCCAGATTTCTTACTTCTTTATCTTGTAAGGCTTCTTCTGAGAAATGGATTTCCGAGGGTATACCTCTCAATATTGCTGAAGCAACGCAGTAAGCAGTACTAAACTTAGCTTCTCTTTGGTCTTTAGGAGAGCGCTTTCCTGCAACTTGTTGGGCAGTCGAATAAGAGAAGAGCTTAATGGATTTCAGTTTTCTTCCATTCAACTTTTCTCTTAAATCCAAAGCGGCATCAATCGCAGAATGCGTATGGCGGCAACATGGATAAGGTTTAAAGGATACATTTCCGCTTCTCCAGATCTTGAAGAAGTCCTCAAATTTGTCGCAATTAACATCTTTGAGAGCGTAGCCTTTGAAGAATCCTTGTTGGCCTTCAAGAATATGAGTGGCTCCCGAAAATCCCTCTCTCGCCAGGAGAGCAACGTAAGCACCCTGTCCGGCAGCGTGTGCTGTATGAAGAAATTTACTCATGCCTCCGTCTCTCAGGAATTGCCATAGCCCGCAGGAAAGTGTTCCAGCGTTTCCTAAGGTCCATAACATCCTCTTTTCGTCGAGGCCTAAGATTTTTCCGGATGCGACAGCGGCGCCAAAAATGCCTGTAGTGGCCGTCGTATGAAAAATCTTGTAATGCTCTGGGGCAATACTCGCCCCTATTCGGAGCATTACTTCAAAACCGGCGACGATTGAAGTTATTACTTCCTTTCCTGAGGAGGCATTCCAAGCACCCATTGCTAGCGCGGCAGGCATCACTACGGTCGCTGGATGGGAGATGCTTTCTTTATCCACATCATCCATCTCAAGAATGTGTCCGAAGTATGCATTACAAGCCGCCGAAGTAACAACGTTTTGTGAGCTTAGCCCGATAACCTCAGCTTGCCTCACTCCCCCAAGAAGAAGAGAAACACTTTTGATTGGCCTAGAAGCAGGGCTTGCACTTCCTCCAATAGCGCAGCCAAGCCAATCGAGTAAATCTTTTTTCACAAAATCTATTACTCGTTCCGGAATGTCTTGATATTGCAGGGAAGAAGCAAATTGAGCACAAGCGCGGGAAGCAGAGAAATCTGGATTCATTGTTTCTCCTCTTCTATTTTTTGGACAGGATATCCTCGGCAATTTCTCTTGCTTTGGCTTTTACGTCGTTGTAACGGGAGTTGCCTTTACAATCCATAGTTACAACAAAGGGTCCGAATTTGTCTGCTTCGAGCACCCACATAGCCTCGGGCATGCCGTTCTCGTACCAATGTACGTTTTTGACGTCCTTGATCCCTGCAGCCAAAACAACTGCACATCCGGGTGCGGCTTGTAGATAAGCTTGTTTGTACTTTTTGAAAGCGGCAAGGCTATCTTCACCCATGCCACCTTTGCCAATAATCAATTTGACGCCCATTCTGCCCATAAAGTCGGCATGCGGCTCCATACGGATGCTTGTCGTTGGTCCTATGACTCGCAGTTTCCATTGATCATTTTCATCTTTTTTCATTACGGGACCAGCATGGAAAATTGCGCCGCCAGCTATTTTTTCAGGCAACTCTTTACCATTTTCAACAAGCTCTCTCATTTGGAGGTGAGCCATGTCTCTAGCGGTACATACAGTTCCATTGATATAGACGGTATCGCCGATGTTCAATTTTTCGACGTCTTCATCCGTTGCGGGAAGATTGATTGTGTATTCAGCCATTTTTCTTACTCCACTTGGAACAGTTTTTCTTTTCTTCCGTCCGGATAAATACGGATGCCGAATCTTCTAGCAACCCAGCAGTGGAAGTTGATAGTTACGGGACAAATTGCAGTATGTGTGGCGGCATAAGCAATCTTTACTGCAAGACAAGTGGTGTCACCGCCGACACCGGCAGGGCCGATTTTCAGACTGTTAATATCCTCAAGTAGTTCTCGCTCTAAATCAGCAAGAAGAGGATCCGGGTTGACGTCACGCCAATCTCTGGTACTAACAGCCTCACGGCTCAGTTTGGATGCAATGTCCATTTGACCGCCAATACCGATACCGATGGCAGAAGGTGGGCAAGGGAATCCGCCTGCTTTAATGACTGTATCTAACACCAGGGATTTCAAGCCTTTGTAGTTTTTACCTAATGTAGCCGGTGTAAGTATCTTGGCTACATTACCGAGCTCTGCGCCGCACCCCTTCGCGGACATAACAATTTCCACGTAATCTAAAGAGGGATCTTGTCTCAACTCGATATTAGGAATGCCTTTGCCGGAACTGTCGCCGGGATTAAAACGAGTTAGAGGGTGGACGATTGAGGGACGAATAAAGCCGTTTTTTGTAGCTTCTTGTACTGCTCTTGGCAAATAAGACAATAAAGGAGAAAGTTCTACAGCTTCACCATAACGGATCCAAACAGTTGGAAGTCCTGGAGACTGACATACTGGTTTATCAGTTTCGCCCGCAAGGCCGACATTTCGGATCATTGTTTCTAAGAAAACTTTTGCTCCTGGGTTGGTCTCTCTTTCGGCAGCTTGTTTCATGAGAAATAAAGCATCCGGAGAAATAGACGTGCAGGCAGCATGTAGTAGGTCGTAGACCTCTTCATAGCTGATATTTAATTCCATAATGATTCCTTGTAATCGAGATTTGGAAATAGGGCAGATACGGAGCTCGCCCTTTTGGCACTCTACCCCCCCCTATAAAAATCAATACGGATTTACCCTAACCTTAAAGTGAATTAAGATTTTTTTCACGTTAATTGATTGATTAAAAGAACAAAAAAATCATCCGATTTATGGGGTCGTTTTTTGATTGTTGTATTTTTCAAACAGTTACAAAGAAAATAAAACTTGTCGTAAGGAACGAAGTTTTTTATTGAAGATGTAAAAGAATGTGAAACGACGGTTGCTTAGATATCAAAATTTCAGGGTGATTTTATTGTTTATATACGACAATTAGGTAAAAGGAAGTAACTATCTGAATTTTTATTGTTAAAGAAAGAGGTCTCTGCTAGAAACTATCAGTATTTTTATGTGTAACCATTTTTTTATTTTTGGTCTTTCTAATTGTTTTTCCACGTTGCATTTCATCGCAACTTGTATTTTTGTGAGCTAGCTAAAAATGTTGATGGCCTTAGTGACGTAGGGTCTATCCAAAGAAAAAAAATTAAATTTTTATTGGTAAAAACATTAAATTGATCTTATTAGTTATATACGGGGTTATTTATTCCGATAGCAGTTTTAATGCCTTGAACTGTGAAAGTTTCTGAGAGGCTCAACCAAAAAAGGTTAAGCCTCTCAATACTCAAAGTTTTCTTAACGGAAAAGCTTCCAATCCGTAATTTCTGAGAATGTCATTCCAATCGATTCCTTTTGAACCTTCCGGAATCTCCTCTTCAATGCTCTCTATGCAAGCTATGATCCCTTTTTGCGCTAGACGATCCCTTAGGGCTCGAGCTGAACGAGTTCCCACTAATGAGCGGTCTTTATCTCCAAAGATAAACACAACTTCAACAGAAGCCGGAATCTCCACAGCCTCTAGCAAGTGGGCGTTTACGCAAGACCAACAGGGGAGCCCTGTTGCAATAGAAACGGAAAGGGCTGTCTCTATTCCCTCGGCTACGGCCAAATACTTTGTTGGCTTCCCAATTCTTATTGCACATCCTGTCAATGAGACATTTGAAGGCAGACAAGAAATCTTTTTGGGAGTTTCAACAGAAGCTTTTTTGCCGTCTTTGGTTAAGAACGTCTTATGCACCGCGATTAGCTTGCCTTCCGAATTACGGATCGCCGCAATCATGGCGCAACCTTCGTTTTTCGAACCGTCAGGATTGAGATAGCTGATTTTGGGACTAAACCTTAAATCTTCTACAAGCCCCGGATCTGTCACCTTGAGGCATCTCGAGAGAAAATACTTTGCGAGCGGTTCACATTCAGGATCTTTCCAAGAAAATCTCTTGGCATTCTCCCAAGTGGAAACAATCGTTTTTTCCCGTCGGATGTCCTCGCTTCTCTGTTTTTGCCTGGCCCCCACCTCCTCTTGTACGCTTGGAAGTCTTTTGACTCCCCAGTGATAAGTATGAAAAGTCCAGGAAACAGATTGATAAGTCTGTTTTGAAAACAACGTTAAACAAACCCGATCTCCTTCTTTCACACCGGCAATTGCACAAGCTTTTTGAAGACCCTTTCCACGCAGTTTTTGAACTTGTTGGTTGTGGTCTTCCTCACATAATTCGACAATGAAAGTCTCTTTGCCAGAATCATTGTGACTGCCCATGCGCAAGATGGTTCCAACAAATTTCTTCTTGATAGGTTCCGTCCGGATCAGCTTAGAAGCTGAATTCCCGAAACCCAAAAGCGCTGCAACATGCTTTAAGGCCTCAAAAAAACTCCAGCCGTTTATCCATTCAAGTGTTTTAAATCCGTCCCTAAATTCACCGCAGGTGTTGCAGACGCATGCACCGTTTTCTTGATAATTAGAGAAGAGCCTAAAGCCGTCTTTTCCTCCGTGGACAGGACACGGAACATGCTTTCCCGGCTGCTCCATCGCCGCGGATAACTGCGGTGCTAGAGCTGAGAAGATATAGTCCCAATGGCCTTTTGCAAGAGGTCGAATTTCTTCGATGTTCAAAAAATATTTCATTGATTACTCCAAGAAGGTTGATTGACCTCCTGACGCAAAAAGACCGAAGTCTTTTGCGTCTCAACAACTAAAGGAGGATTGATTTTGCAAAGCCGAATAAAGCGGCTTTTAAGTCTTCGATGTTTTCGATAAGGACAGAGTCCGGGATCACGTCGCCGAGAAAATTCTCAGAACCCAACTGGATTCCTAGAACTGACACTCCGCTTTCCCTTAATTTCTTTACTTTGGCTGCGCATTGATCAAGAGGAACTCCGCCGTCAGTAATAACGATCAGAACCCGCTTTTCACATGGCTGCCGGCGAAGCATTAAGCCCGCATAGATCAAGGACTCAAACAACGGAGTGCATCCACATGCGTGGATAGCCCCGATAGCTTCAGGTTTGATGTTCTGCAAGCTTTGGCCGTGCCTTATCAAAGGAACTACAGAGAAATTGCCCATACCACAAGAGGTCGCAGGGAAAACCGAAAGCGCAGGATTGACTTCTTTAATGCTTTGGAGCCCTTTGACCAGTCCTAATCCGGCTCTGATCGCCAGATCAAGATTTGTACCCATGGAGCCGCTCGCATCTAAAAGGATGTGAACAGCTGTGTTTGGTGCAGTTTTTTCTACTGTTCTCTCGAAGACTTTCATCTCTCCTGTTACCAACCTTGCGAGTTGTCGGTAACAAGGTTTTCGACCGCGATTGCTTATCCATCTGCCGGTTGCACTTCTAGACTGAACGAGTCCCGTTAAGGCTAAACGCAGTGCAATGGAGTCGGCTTTTGCATGAAGCAATCGTTCTTTTCCTCGTTCCGGATTGCCGCCTTGGATACAGACGTCATCTGTTAAAGGAAAAGGTTTTACACACGGCTCTGAATTTCCTCGTGTAATCCGACTGAACCTTTCTGAAAGCGCCAAAGGATTGGAACTGTTCCCGTTTGGATTATTCAAAAGTTCTTCAATCGGTGTAGCTTTTGACTTCCGCCTCTGGCGTTTGGGAGCATTTTTCCCCGAAGGCTTTTCGCCTTTCCCGGAATCATCTTCCTTGCCCTCGGGCTGAGGCTGCTTCAGCCGCAAAAAGTCCAAGATTTCTCGTCGAAGAACCTGTACCTCTCGCGTGCTTTTACAGTCCTTAACTCGGAGCGCAAAGCCTTCAAGTTTGTCGCACACTTCTTTTCCAAAGAAAGAAATAGCTTGATCACGAAGAATCTTCAGAAGGGCTTCCATCCATTCTCGATTCAGCAGTCTCCGCTCGGCTGAGCAGAGCAGAAACATTGGAATCAAAGATGCCTGGGGCCAATCCGGCTTGTTCGCCAACGACTCGATGTCGCCGATGTGCGCTGCCTTAAGCAGACGCTCAGCACCGGGATAGATCTTGTCCATTTCCATCTCGATGCGAACGTCTTCCAAGGCGTTATCTAGAGAATGCTCAAACGCGGAGATCTTTTCGTCATTGTTAAATTCCGAAAATCTGACGTGTCCGCATTCATGGCATAACAAACCAAGAAGTTTCCTCTCGCTTTCCGGCGTTTCAAGCTCCAAAAAGGGAAGAGAGATTACTTTCCCATTGGTGTACGCACCGCTGCCGCCGATCTCAATCGTCACACCGCAATTTCTGCCTAAGGCTGCGGCCACAATTGGAAGGCTTTGTTTGAAGTTTGATTGATTGGGAACTGCTCTTGAAATCATGATTTTTCCTCAAAATTCCGGCAGTTCTTCCCGACGGGAAGAAACCCGCCGGGTTCGAAAATTTAGAAATAAAAACCTTCTCCTACATCCACAGAAGGCACCTTTGGAAGCGGAGTCTGCGAAGAGGAGACCGCCTCTAAATGCTCGTGCTCGTTAGTCTCGACAGAATCAGCGGCTTTCTCTTGACTTAACGGCAAGACAATCAGCTGTTCATCCGATGAATTGCCGTTGCAAGACGTCTTTTCATCTTTCCTAGAGCCTGTTTGATTCGAGGATTCCTCTTGAAAGAAATGCTCGATAGATTCTTCGGAAACCGGATTTTCAGCTTTTGTCGTTCCGCTTTGTGACGAGAAACTCTCTTCTTCTGTCGCCTTAAATAGGCACGCCTGCTGCGGCAGCTCTGATGACTCCGGTTTCGGTTGAACATCAGTGAGTCCCTCAACCGAAACCTTCCCTTCAATAATGTCGTGTATCAGGTCCTCGTCTCCCAGTGTCTTGATCAATGTGGCTAATCGCCAAAAGTCTTGACCACCAAAATATCCTTCCTTCGGCATCGTTAAAAGCACGTTGTCGATGATCCGGATAAGAGGATTGATCTTTGAATTAAGAAAGGAAAGCCCGCTCAAACGTTCTCTGATCCGTTTTACGGCCGAGATCGTTTTTTTATTAGCCCGCTCCTTCCCCAAGAAAGACTCCTTGAAGAAGATGCGAGCCAATTGAGCTACTGAACCGATCAGCTCATCACCGAGCCCGCTTACTCTTTTGACTAAAGCTTGTTCCTGTTCATCATTTACGGGCTGAACCTTAAATGACTCGTAGGAGGCTTTAATCCTTCGAGAAACGCTGTCTCGGCTGAGCTTTGCGCCTCTGATGCTTTCGGAAAAGTCGGGATGTGCATTAGCCCAGTCTTCCACCAGTACGTCGTAGCGATTCAAAAAAGAATTTTTTTCATCGTTGTACCGCCGTACCAGTTCGTCCAAGGCCTGAAAAACCTCTTCAGCCTTGTCTGTGGGAACTGCCCAGCCTGATAAATACTTCACGCCTCGGGACTCCAGCAGGCTTTCTGCTTGATGCTTGAGTCTGTCGAAAACCCGCAGCGTTTCCGGATCGATGATTGCTTTCAGTCCTAGGGACTTTGCAACCTCTTTAGGAGGAAGCCGTCCGTGGGTTCCGAGAGCAAAGTCGATTTCTCTCATAGCCCTTGTTCCAGTCCACTGCTGAAATTCCGGAACAATGACTACAATTTTTTGAAGAAGGTTTACTTCGTTATCTTTCATAGTGAACTCCTAGAAGAAAGGGAGTTCGCTCCTCTCCGGGAGTTATGAACTCCCGGTGGGGATAAGGTTTTCAGTACCACATCGGCTCGGAAACTTTGACAGATTGAATCTCTGCCTCAAGTTCCTCATCAATGAAGTCTTTGGGAAGGTAATCTCCGGTCGACCGAATAAGCCAACTTTCCGTCTGATTTCCTCTGAAGGGATCAAGCTCCTTTTCAGAGAGGTTTTTTGACTTCAGAAAGCTTTTGTAATCGACCTTTCCCTTGGTCAGCCTTTTTGTGAGGGCAACGCCCGCAAAGTCTGCAAGACGATAGTCGCCCATCATCTCGCTGAGTTCTTCCTTGCACTTGTCGCGGATCTTATTGAGATCATCAATCTCCGTTTGAAGCTCAATGACGCGGTTATTGGCGAAGTTGAAATCAGAGGCTAAACGACACCACTTAGAAACATCCTCATCCTTTTTAGGGATGTAGATGTCTCTGACAGGATCTTTCGCCGGCTCCTTTCCCTTCTTGATGTTCAAATTCCAAAACTCTTCTCCCCGAAACACAATGTCTTGGATCAAAGCGTCATTTCGAACGATCTCAAAGGTAAGGAGTTTCTGACTTCCTCCGTCAAAAAAAACAAGCCAGCCTTTTGGGCTGCCGGATACGAGAAGCTGATGCTGAACTTGGACTGAGTAATGCTTTGCAGCCTCACTCTCAAGTCCGAGATTCTTCACCTCTTCCAGAACCGAACTGCCCGGACACTTAAATTCAACAGGAGAACCATCGCTGGTCAGCCCGTCAAATGATGCTCGGAAAACAGGGTTCTCATCGTATTCGGCACAGGTAGGAAAGAGAACTTCACCGAATTCAAACTCAAACAAAGACCTCGCGATCGCTTCGGTTTCTTTTCCGTAACGAACCAAGGGATTATTCGAGAGATCGGGCGGCAAAGCCTTTTGTAATTTCTCAAGCCACAGCCTCCATACCGTTTTATAGGGACTTAGCCCGAGAATTACCGAACTTTCCGTTGCTGTTATTCCTTGACGCCTCCATTCCAGCCACTCTTTCGTTCCTTGCTCTAAGTTAACGATCCTCATTTGAAACTCCCTGCATAGTTGCCGGAGATGTTTCTTCCGGAAGGATTTCGTTCCCTACAGGTAAAGAAGAAAGACTGAGCTCTTTGCGTTTAGCCGTTAGAACTTCTTTGGCATAAGCGCAATCCTCTTGAGAGAACTTCTCTTCAATCCATTGGAAAGCTCTTTCCCAGCCATCGTTTCTATTTTTGGCGTGCTCTATGAGCTTGCCAATCAGAGCGTCAAGCCGAGATTTCTCAAGAGAAGGTCTTGCCGGAATCTGCTGCACCAGAGGAATTTGGCTTTTGGGGTCTGAAGTAGTACCGCTGCCGTTAAAGCTGTCTTCCCCGAACGTATCTCCTTCGTCGTAGATTCCGGTCAGACTGAACGCTAATCTTGCGCATTGAATGAAACCGCGCGTTCTCAGCATTCGTCTAGGCCACTTTCTCCAGACAGAAGATTTTTCGTTAAAACACTCAACCATGTACTCTTGGATGGTGACGGGATCTTCAACACCCTTGAGTTTGATAGAGCATTCAACGTATTCAGGCAGCTCCCCGCCGTAGCAGTTGAGCTTGATGGTTGACTCCGAGAACTTGAAGGACATTCCGTTGAAGTCCTTTTGGTTCCGGACGATTTTGCACCATCCATCCAAACTGACAACAGGAATGATATCTCCGCCTTTTCCTCTAAACGCAAATATTTCGCGATTAAAGGGATTAAGGCCAAAGTTCTCGCAAACCAACAGAAGAACCATGAGCTCTTCGTTCGAAGGGGCAACTCCGTCCGACTGCTTGAACACTTGGTTCATTAGGCAAGCCATGAGTTTTCCCGGCTCGACACCGAACTTAGAAGCTAATCTTGCAACCAGAGAAACGGTTTGAGCTTTTATTGCATTGTTTTCCATTTGAGGACTCCAAAAAGAAACGGAGAATCCTCTTCCCGTAAGGGAACGCAGATTCCCCGACGGGTTGATGAATAACAAAAGATTAGTTAGACGAGTTCTTAGTCCATGCGTCGCCGAATACGGTTTCGCAAAGATTTAGAACCGCCCTGGCTTCTTCGGGCTCGGAACGTATTAGCAGCGATCTTTGCAGCCCATACTCAAGAGCATTGGGAGAGTTGCGAAAATCGTTGGAAATTTGTGCCCAGCGAAGCAGCGTTCTTGTTGACATGGTCAATGAAATCCTCCCCTCGGAAAACAAGGTTCTGATTTCGTTAGCCAAACGAACCATGGATGCAAGTACCGGTTTCATGGCTGGGACTGTCTTCGCAAGAAGCGTCTCTTCCACGTCCGGCGATTGATATCCGACTTCCAAGAATCTGAAACGATCCAAGAAAGCCAGATTCAATTGTTGGACGCCCATGTAACGTCCTGTTCCGTCTCCGTTTCCGCAGCTATTGGCAGTTGCTACGACTCGGAAAAGCGGATGCGGATGAATAATTTCACCGGCATTGTCGGCCAAAACCAACGGACGGCCTTCCAGAACGTCGTTCAGACCGGCGAGTTCTCCCGCATCAGCTAGATCGATTTCGTTTAAGACCAAAACATGTCCGTACTTCATGGCTTTTGCCAACGGTCCGTACTGAAAAGTCATCTCCGGGGCACCGCCTTCCTTCTGGGAGGAATAGGTGAAGTGGCCGGTAAGCTGGTTGAATTCGAATCGGTTGTTGAGCGTGAGAAGCTGAACAGGCCAATTCAATCGGGCGCAAACCTCATTGACGACGCTTGTCTTTCCGCTTCCGGTCGGACCGGTAATGAAAAGGGCGTCACCGTTCGGTTTCCGCAAAAAGGCGAGCAAATCTCTTAGGACTTCACGACGAAAAATGTAGTTGTCGTGCCGAACAGGGATTGCAGCGTCTTTATCGTTTGAAAAGCCGAGAATCATCAAAGACTTCGGCATCTTTATTTGATTTACTCCGTCATAGACGTTGGTAAATACTTCTGCGCTGAAATACTTAAATTCAGACTGTAAATTGCTAGGGTCTGGCATAGTTGCTCCGTTTAATGGGAGCTACGCCTTCCCTAACGGGAACGCTTGCTCCCGCGAGGGTTAAGGGCTGAACGAATGACTCGTTCGGTACAAGTTGATTTTGATGAGACGCTCAACTGGCGACCTGATTTTTACAACGCTTCAGAGGGTTGGTAATCCTTTTACATGTGGATTGACTTCATGGCAGAACTTCTGCGTTTTTATCTTCCTCGTTAGTGGTCTGATTCACTGGTTCCTGCTCCGGCAATGAACTTGGAGTCAAGTCAGTCGATTTATCGTTATCGTCACTCGTGGCCATCGTTGCTTCCGGTCCACTTGTTTCGGCGAGCTCCTCGCCCGCCTTTGGGAAGCTACGACTTCTGATTTCCCGAATTTGATTAGCAAACTTTCTAAAAGCATGACACCAAGACTTTGCTGTTTTGTCGCTCATCTCCGGACTGATTAGATTGTTTATCTCCAATAGCTCGGTAGCTGCAATAAGTTCATCGAGTATGGCAACTAAATTTATAGCTCTTAAAGAAAAACTGGAACTTGCTTTAGCCTGAATGGTGAGACTGTGGTCGTAAGCGAGCACCGGTACTTCGTTGCCAAGTCGGTCTTTTAAGGTCTCTCGCACTTGAGTCATCGTATTGTTCAGCTCTTTGCCGAAGGCTTGAAAAAGGCTCTCAATAGCTGCCTCATTTTCTCGTGCCTCTTTGGTTCGGTTTTGCAATCTCAGAACCTTGGTTGCAGCATAAAGTTGGGAATTCAACTTATCGAAAGTCCTCTCAAAGAGCTTTTGCGTTTGACAAGTCCTCAATGTCAGAGACTGCGTGAAGAAAGGACGCGAGTGCTCCTTTGCCGCCTTGCCATTGTGTTCAGAGATGTCGTCCTCCAATCCCTGAGGAGCGAGAAGAGTATTTGAAGTCATGGTGGAGTCCTAAATATTTTTCTGAAGATTGAAAATTGGCAGTCCCGCAAAGGCGCAAAGCAAACCGATAGTTACCAGAAGTCCCTCCGGGGGAAGTGAGAAAGGAAGGAAAATTAACAAGAATGCTGCTAAAAGTAAGAATCGCAAGAAAGTTGAAGATAACTTTAACTTCCAAGGAGACGTATAAAGAAAAGTTTCCTTGGCAAACCGTCTTTCGAGGCCTGCAAATAAAATCGAAACAAACAATGCCGGCAGCAGCAATACAAACCAATAGGCTGCTGCGGTCAATCTGAAAAGTACGGTAAGTATGTAATACTGAAGTTCATACCAACCATGGCCAAGTTTTTCTCCCCATTTCCTGAACGGAGCTTTTTCACTGTTCGGAACACGAAAGCTAAATGAGTCGGTGATGAACCGGTACCCTGACTTATAAATATCTGAACTCATAGCTATAGGAATCTCAGACAGAGATGGTCCGAGCAGTTTATATGTTGCGGCCACTTCCCCTTGCCACTTCTGTTTTGGAGTTTGTCCGTTAGGGAAAGCCAAACAAAAGAACATCCCCAGCATCATGGCTACGAAAAATATGGATACAGGGCTGCTGCGTTTTTTATCGCTCATTTCGTTGTCTCCCAGTCCGGAAAACTTACGTACGGCATTCGGGCCTTAACGACGTGCCCGCCGCTTATTACTGCAAAGCACTCTCCGTTGGGCAGGGAAGAGAGAATTTCCGGCGGAACCAATTCACTTTCAGTTTCCGAAACACTTTCGCTTAACGTTCCCCTTTGCGAATAAAAAGAATCCGCAGAAGCCATAACAGCGTGACTAACCATTCGACTTTTTACGGTCGACTTGGTGATTCGTTCTGCAAAATATCGATGAGTTTCTCCGTCGTTGGAGCGCATGCAAAGAAGGTTGTTTAAATTCCCTAATACTTTGTCAGCCTCTGCCTTATTTCTTGTCCTAGCGATAAAGTCCGAGACTGTTTGGGTGGCTAAACAGGTAAGAAATCCTGCTCCGCGTCCCTTGTTTAGCAGCTGGATAAAAGGTTCACTCAAGACTTCACTAGCTTCGTCCACGTAAAGAGCTACCTTATTAAGCCGACCTTTTTCATACGCATATCGGGATCCGGCAAGAGCTGTCAGGCCAGAAAGAATTAAAGAACCGACGATTCGGGATAAGTCAGGATCCTTCATTGCATGCAAAGACACGAGAAGTACCCATTGATTGTCAACAATGTCTCTTAGACTCAGAGTTCTGTTTGCAGAAGCATCTTCAGGATCTAAAAGCTTGCCGATGTCTCCGGTTGCAAGTTTTTCAACAATCTGAAAAACCATAATCGCGCGCTTATAAATGAATTCTTCATCGTAGTCTGCAAACTTAATGACAGATTCAACATCATCGTTCCTATCGAACTCCCTGTAGGCTTTCAAATAGGCCTCCATTTTGTCTTTTTTGTGAATTCGAATGTCAGTACATAAATCCTTGAAGCGTTCCTTGCCTAGAACCTCTTTGAGGTACCCCTCAAGACAATCAACAAGCAGTTTTTCCCGGTTGTTAATGTAGTAATAAATCCTTTTGAATGTAAGCGGTTTATTTGCGATCGAAATTCCCTGGCAGACAGTCTTCAGAAATGATTCTCCCATCTTGCTGAACTCTGAATTTGCGGTTTCTTTGGGAAGACAATCACAAATTTTCGTAGCGATTTCAGTGGGGCGGGAGCAATTTGAGAACAGATCGAGGTGAATAGAGCGTTCAGGATATGCAAGATCAAATTCAAAAATACCTTTTGTATCGCCGCTTCTCTTTTTGTAGGAAAAATAGACCGCATTACGGATATCGTTGTCTCCTTTAGGATCAATAATGAGAACAGCACGAGAAACCCAAATATCTTGAATGATGAAAATGATCATGGTTTGGGTCTTTCCGGCTCCGGCCCCTCCGACAATCAACATATGACCGGCTCTATGAGAGGCTTTTTGCCAAATTGCGTTCTCTTCCGGAAGCAGCGCAGAAATCCACTGCTGTCCCGACGCCTGGATGAGGAAAGATAAATCCTTTCTAAGAGTAAACAGGCTCTTAACCGGATGGAAGATCCATTTCCTAAAATTCTTCAAACTTTTAAGGATCATCCTTCTTTTAATGAATTTTCTTTGTACGGATGAGGCATCACATTTCAAAAAATCACTTGCCTCCTGACATTGAGAAGACTCCCAAGAGCCTCCTTTTCCCATATATAGAGCGCCGTCTTTACCTTCCTTCTCCAAATAGTTAATGAAGCTATCTGCGCTGGTTTGAGGAAAATTTATCTGAGAGATCCGGCTTTTTAAAGACGCGACAGCCTTAAGTTTTCGACCGGACAAAAACATTCCAAATGAGGAAGCGATGCAGACCGGTAAACTGAGTAACTGTGGAATGCCTTCTAACCAAGCCGCGGCAGCATAACCCGAAGTTGTTAATAGACAGAGGTAAAACTGACAAACAAAGCTGTCATGGTGTTTAAGTATTTGCACTCGACTGATTTTTTTATCCATGGTTTTTCTCTAGAAAACAAATGAGGTTCTTTTCTGAGTCAAAGCGAATCTTGTCCTTTGCGTCCCCAAGAGCAAGAAACACCTCAAAACTTTTCCCGCTTATGGAATGGTCACGAAGAAATTGCTCCAGATCTTCGGAACTAAAAACAAGATAAGGTTCTGCGGACGGAACTTCCTTCAGCCGAAAAATCGAAGCAGCTCCGCCTCGTGCTTTCAAGAGTTCTGATAGAGCTTCTTTACATCCGTCTTTTGCTTTTTCTGCTGCAGATTTTTCGATAGGCCGCTCTTGTTTTTTCTTTTCACAAGCTGACTTAGCTCTGAAGTCCAGCTCAGAGACTTCCTTGAGCTCTTTTTCAGGATTCCAGGGGTCAAACCTGTACTCTTCCGAAATACACGAGGCAAGCCTTGAAGGGTACTCATCCCATGCAAACAAAGCATCCCACCGATCAAATCGGATAGCCTTGACGCGACGGATTCGATTTCTTTCAATTTGAATATCAATGGGCCAAACATACGCTATGGCACCGTTCTTTTCCCAGGCAAAAGGAACAATGGTCTTTGCTAACGCAAGACAATCAATGAATCCATTGACAGTTGAGGGAATAGAAGTTATCCCTTTTTCTAACATGTAAGAGCGGATCTTTTCGATAAGGCTTTCGCTCAAAACCAAAAGCGCTCCGGATCGTGTGCAATATATGTCACTATCTGAGCGGTTTACGGTTATTTTTTCTTGGCATTGGAGTTGTCTAAGGGCCTCAATTGTAAATAGGGCCTGCGAATTCCAATCTCCTTGAATGCAATCAGCCGCCTCTGTCATGCAGCGATCTTGCATTTCCTTTTGGACCACTCTCCGTTCCGCAGCGTTGACTACATCTTTGTAGGGGCCTTCGTTATTAACGAGAGCATCCCTAACCCATTCCAAAACCCGCGGATTAGTTTTTTCAAGATAGTTCTGAAGTTCGTTTGTCAGAAGGTATTTCATCAGAAAAGCAAATGCGTACTTTTCATGCTCCTTGTGAATACGATCCTTATTCCAAGTCAGGTGGATTTTTTGGGCTTTATTCTCTGAAATCCAAGTTTCGAAATCACAAAGCTCGGGGTACCATTTCTGTCCTTGCTCATCGGTTATTGTGATGTCTAATAGTTTTCCTAAATCATGAGAGAGACCTACTAAGAACCCTCCGATTGGAGCCACGATCTGGCCGTTGTAGTTTTGTGCGTAAGTTGCACCTTCTTCTTTGACATTTTTTGCAAACTGAGAGGCTAGCGCAGCGACTTTTAGACTGTGTAGCAACAATCCGCCCGGCTTAGAAGAATGGTGATGTTCACTAGCCGGAACAAGGTACACGAGTGCCCCTAATTTTCGAACAACTCTTCTGAGTGCTGCTCGAGCATAAGGAACATTTTTCAGAGCGTCTTCGATTTCACTCTCAAACGCTCGACATATTTGTTCAGTACTGAGGAGCGGACTGCTTAGATCTTTGGATTGATTGACGATTTCGCTGCCCGTATAACTTCTTTCTTCTGAAATGGCGCCACTGGCGTACTCCTGGGGATTTTTAGAAGTTTTTTGCCTCGTAATAAACAGTTTCCAAAGTTGATTGAGCTTCATTGTTTCTCTCTTAGAGCTTTGATGACGGCTATGTTCTTGACGATTTTTGAGAGTGCGGCTTCTTGCTTGCGTAAACTGCACAATTTCCTCTCCGTGGCTTCTCCGGCTATTTGTGCCCAAAGAGGCTGATCCTTGAATGCACTGGGAGAAATGGACCTCGTCTTGTTGTTGATCTTTATGTGCTTAGAAGTGAGGCACACCTTTGTCTTAACGATGGAGCCGTTCTGTTTCTTGACGCGTGCGAGATAACTTTTCCCGACACCGTTCCTCTTTTGTGTTGTTGGATGTAGAACGGCAGAATGGTATTTCTTTAGAAACACCTCCCACTGAAAAGTTGGAACATTGTCGCTCTTAAGCCATCTAACCCGAGGAACTATCGAGGCTTCTTCTGCTGTGAAATTGGATTTTTTAAGGGTTTCAAAGTAGATATCCGTTCGATTTAAACCCTCCAGGTACAGAAAAACACGGATCTCCTGGAGAGCTCTCCCAACCTCAGCTAATTTGCATTGAATGAGTTCCGAAACGTTTAATCTTCTTCGTTCCTCACCCGAAAGATCAAATAAATAATCTGTCATTTGCTTCCGAAAATCTTTATTCATTGCGGAAAAATGCACGGATTTTTCCTATGAATTTGATTGTGACAGATTCGCTAATTATTTGTTTTTAATGAAAAAATGCAATGACAAGCAATGCTATACAATGCTTGGCAATGCTTGTCAAAATACCAAGATAAGTTGTAATAAAATGAAACAATAAGGGTAGAGAGCCTGAATATCAGCACAGGTTGGAGGTCCCAAAAAGTCTCAATTGAGAAAAAACTGTCCACATCTTTTGCGCAGTTTTGCGAGGTTTTGCGAGGTTTCTTCTTAGAGAAAGAAATCTCCCAGATTAACTTTTGAGAAACAATAGTCTCCCCAGGCCTGCATGATCATCCTTCTTTCTCTAAGCAGCTTCGACCTGTCATAAGCACCGTTATACGCGTCGTTCTTAGAGTGCAGGAGACAAAGATCAACCGCTTCTTGATCGAACAACCTATTGTTTCCTAGAGAATCACTTTTCGCCCATGTCCTAAAACTTGCTCTTGCAGTTCCGTGCAAAGTTATCGAAGAAGGCTTGTTTGTCTTTCTATCCATCGTTTCCGGATCAACCCAACCCACGCCATCCACCACTAACTTATTAAAGTGAAGACGTCTAATTAGTCGGTTAGGATCATTCCCCGACATATGTGAGAGATTAGAAGTAGAACTGCTGAATATATAAGGTCCTTCGTGCTTCAGGTAACCGAGTAGTTCAATCACCTGATCACTTAGACAAACATCTCTTAGTCTGGAATGTTCACTTCCACCTTTAACTTTGTCAGCCTCTCTGGGAATCTTCCAAATTCTGTTCTCAAAATCGATATCTGCCCACTTGGCAGTAACTACTGGCTTACATCTCGTGGCGGTTAAGATTGCAAAAACCACCGCCAATGCACTTGAACTTCCGTTATTAAGCAAGGCATAGATAAAGTCCGGAATTTGGGCATACGGAAGAGCTGGCATATTTCTCACTCCGGCTCTCTGTTTCGTTAATGGTCTCAAGAGGACTCCAAGTCTTCCTCTTAAGTTAGCTGGGTTTTCTTTGATTCCGCCAATTTCCATGGCTATGGCCCACTCAAAAACTTCTCGGACGTACTTGTAGACTTTATCTAAAGCGCCCGGTTTGCTAACCCATTCTGGACTTAAAGCTAAAAATAAATGCCTTGGGTAAATCTCATCTATGACTAACTCACCAAGAGATGGAAAGGCGTATCGAGATAAGGCTGTCCAAATTTTCTTTTGCCCCACTGGATCGTTTTTCCATCTTCCTTTTGATGCCTGATCCCTAAACCAGAGGTCTGCAACGCGTTTAAACGTGTTTCCCTTTCGTTCGGCCTCCTGTTTTATCCTTAACTCTTCTTCTTTTCTAAGTTTTTCCTCTGCTAATTTCTGCTCTTCCCTAAATTTTCTAGGAGATGAGCCTGTTTTAAGAAGTTCTCTCCAGTTGCAAGCAGTTAACCTTGCATCGTGGAGAGTCGTCCCTATTGGAAGGAATTCTTTAAAAGAAGTCTTTTTCCCGTTTTCGGTTTTCGACCATCGGAAAAAGAATTGGACGGTTTTTGCCCGTTTCCTAACGTACAGGCCTGGCACTCCGGAGACAGAATGAATCCCTTCTGGGGCTGATCCAATTTCTTTAACGGTAGAAACTTTCATTTTTGGGCTCCCTTTTTATAAAAGTGTACCCCGGAGAAGTCGTAATTTAAAGTCAAAGCGTTCCCTGGAACTCTTTGTATTTATATGATTTTTAAAAGCATTAAGAAGATTTCACCAAATTAGAAGAGAGTTGGAATCAAGGTGTACCCCAATTTTTTCCTTCAGTACAGAGCGGCGAAGGTAAAAATCCGACATTAGGGTGCACCTCAGGGAACACTTTTTTTCTGATTAGCAGTGACTTTCAATGCTAGTCATTGAAAGTCAAAAATGAGAATTTAGCTTGAATTAATGTGTAATTACTTGAAAAACAAAACAAAAATGGCGTTCACTGACTACCAATGAACGCCATTTCCCACATTAAGTGGGGTACGAGATGGGGCTCGAACCCACGACAACAGGAATCACAATCCTGGACTCTACCAACTGAGCTACTCGTACCACTAAAAACTTGGCCTGCCCGACAGGATTCGAACCTGTGACCCTCGGCTTAGAAGGCCGATGCTCTATCCAACTGAGCTACGGGCAGAAATTTCTACCTGCGGACAAACCTAAATTCTGGTCGGGGTGGAGAGATTCGAACTCCCGACATCCTGCTCCCAAAGCAGGCGCGCTACCAGACTACGCTACACCCCGTTAATCAAGGAAACGTGAATATAGCACAATTCCAAAATGCTTGCTTTGAAAGCTTCCGAATAAATTTACGTCGGACCGGAATCGTGATTCTACTCAACTTTAGAAAAAATTTCCACCGCACCCGGCTGCTTTTTTGCCGGTCTCACTTCCGAAGATAGCCAAATCCCATCAATTCCTAGTCCGCACTGTGAGGTCAACTCTTTAGCCGGCGGCTGCCCGAACCTTCATACGCCCAAGACCGGAGTGCTTCCCGGAGCCGTTCCTGAAAGAAGCTCTTTGCTGTTGATCGGCGGCGCTAACCGAGCTTTAGAAATAATGATCTTGAAAGTCGAACCTTTCCCGAGTTCAGACTCGATCTGGAGCTGAGCCTGGTGACGGAACAAAACATGCTTCACGATGGCAAGTCCGAGGCCGGTTCCGCCTGTCTCTCTGGATCGCGATTTATCCACGCGGTAAAAGCGCTCAGTCACGCGTGGAATATGCTCCGGTGCAATACCGATCCCGTTGTCCTTAACCGACAAAATCCCGTGATCGTCTTTCACTGCCCAAGAAAGCTCAATCTTTCCGTCCTTCGGCGTGTAGCGGACGGCATTCGTCACGAGATTAGTGACGGCGCTTCGCATATCTTTAAAGTCTCCGAGGATTCCTTCCGGCGCCACTTTCGTGATCTTAATTTCATGCGCGCCGCCCGAAATCATTCGTCCTTCGGCCACCGCCTCCTCCAAGATTTCATCGACATCGATGAGCTCGCGTGATGCCGGCGCCGCATCCTGCTCCAATCGAGACAGCGCCAGGAGGTCATCCACCAGTGCGCGCATCCTCTCCGCCTGCTCCAGCATCATTTCCCAGTGCAGACGATCCTCTTCATTGAGGTTCGGATTTTCGGTTGCGAGCTCCAAGAATCCTTGAATCACTGTCAGCGGAGTTCTTAATTCATGAGAAACGTTTCCGACGAAATCTCGGCGGAAGTCATCGATTCGTTTGGATTCGGTAATGTCTCGCGTCACGACGACTGTGTACTTCTTACCGGCAGAAATCACGCGAACTTCTAAAACTCGTCCGTCGGGCAGATCGATAAGCTGACGAGCTTTCCAGCGTTCAGACTGAATGTGCTGAATAAATTCCGGATTCGTAAACACATCCGTCAGCTTCTTACCGACGTCCTTTTCGGGATCCAGCGAAAGATCTCGTTCTGCGATGCGGTTCATCCATTGAATCACCAAGTCCTTTCTCAGGAGCACGACACCGTCAGGAAGCGCGCTGAGCGTCTGACGAAATCGGAGCTCTTTCTCTTCAAACTTGGTATGGTTTTTATCAGTCATGTTTCAGTCTTTTTACTAGTAGTTAACTAGTAATTTTTCATTTGATAGGAGCCGGCGCCGACCTATTGGTCGGCGGGATGTTGAGTTTCCGGGGGTTTCTAAACTCGACTGAGTCTTGCCTCGGAGTCGATTCCTTTAGGTCTTTAAATTCGAAGCTCGATATCCGACGCCCCTAACCGTCTCAATAAAATCAGCCGCCGCTGTGCCGGCTAGCTGTTTGCGCAGGCGAAGCATGTGCACATCAACCGTTCTTTCATCGATGTCCGCACCGACGCCCCATACCTTATCGATGAGCTGAGCGCGTGAATAAACACGCCCCGGATGCTTGGCAAAAACCTGAAGAAATTTAAATTCCACAGCCGACAGACGCAGGGGTTTGCCGTTAACGCGTGCTTCGTACCGCTCGGCATCAATCTCAAGCGGCCCGACACGCAGCGTATCAGGAAGCGCATCTCCGCCTTTGCGGCGGATGACGGCACGAATTCTGGCGACCAGCTCCCTCGGAGAGAAGGGTTTGGTCACATAGTCATCCGCGCCTGCTTCTAAACCTCGAACCCTGTCGTCCTCTTGTCCGCGCGCAGTGAGCATGATGACCGGCAGGCTTTCGTTGCTGTGATAACGCCGAAGTTCAAACAGCCATTCCAGACCGGCACAATCCGGAAGCATCCAGTCCAGCAGTATGATATCCGGCTTGGCTGCTTCAAGATTTTTCTTTGCTTCGGCAACGTTCGCTGCCTTACGGACTTCCATTCCAGAAGTCCGACAGGTATAAGAAATTAACTCCAAAATTGACGGCTCATCTTCTACGATCAGAACGGATGTCGTCATCATTTCTCCTTATGCTTCGAGCGGAATGAGTTCGGCTAATGCCTGAGCATGCTTTTTCGCTTCACCGATATCTTCGCATTCCACCATAACACGGACCAACGGTTCCGTCCCCGAAGCGCGCACTAAAACTCTGCCCTTGCCTTCCAGCTCTTTCGAAACGGTCTTGATCGCGTCAAGGAGCGACTGATCTTCATTCCAAACGTAGCCGGCTTTATATCGGCGGTTAATCAGAACCTGAGGCGTCAGAGCAACTTCGGAAAGAACCGATTCGAGCGTAGAACGGTTGCGTGCCAGTACAGACAGAACTTGGAGGCTCGAAACGATACCGTCACCGGTGGTCTGCTTATCCAAAATAATGAGGTGGCCCGAGCCTTCTCCGCCTAAATCAATGCCTTCCTTAAGCATGACTTCTAAAACATAGCGGTCACCAACCTTGGCGCGGTGGAACGGAACGCCAAGTGTCTTGAACTGCTTTTCAATCGCGAAGTTGGTCATGAGCGTGCCGACGACGCCTTTAAGCGCTCCGCGGTTCAGGCGGTCTTTAGCAATAAGATAAAGCAGCTGATCGCCGTTATAGACCTGATGGCGGTCTGCCATGATCAGACGGTCAGCATCTCCGTCGAGTGCGATACCGATGTCGCAGCCAGCCTTTTGAACGCGATCCGGCAGAGTTTCTGTATGAGTTGCGCCGACACCCTCGTTGATATTGAATCCGTCAGGCGTATTACCGCCGCATACGACAGCAGCGCCGAGTTCATGGTAAACATCCGGCGCAATGTGGTAGGCCGCACCGTTGGCACAGTCCACATAAATCTTGAAGCCCTTCAAATCCAGATCTGACGGGAATGTGCTCTTGCAGAATTCAACGTAACGGCCTGCCGCGTCATCGAGACGGCGGGCTTTTCCGAGGCGTGCACTGTCCACACAGCTGAACCCGCGGTCCATCTCTCTTTCAATCTGCAGTTCCATCTCATCCGGGAGCTTCGTTCCTTTATCCGAGAAAAACTTGATGCCGTTGTCATAGAAAGGATTATGAGAGGCAGAGATAACAACACCGGCACTCAGTCTCTGTGCTCTTGTGAGATAGGCAACGGCCGGTGTCGGAAGCGGACCGCCGAGCATCACGTCTACGCCGGCGCTTAAGAATCCGGCCTGAAGAGCGGCTTCCAGCATATAGCCTGAGACGCGGGTATCTTTTCCGATAAAAACACCGACCTCTCCGTCGGTTGTCTGCTGTTTGAGAATGCGGCCGGCCGCCTGTGCCAAAAGCATGGCAAATTCAGGCGTGATCGGAGTCTGACCGACTCTGCCTCTGACACCGTCCGTTCCAAAATATTTTCGACTCATTTCAAATCCTTGTAGTGAATCATTGCGTTGTAAACCGTGAGCGCTTCCTTCATTTGTTTAACGTCGTGGACTCGTACAATCGACGCGCCTCTCTCGACAGCAAGCAAATGCGCAGTTACGGAAGAAATTAACCGTTCTTCTGCTTTCGCAACTCCAGTCACGGCTCCGAGCGAAGACTTCCGGCTCATGCCGTACAAAAGCGGATAACCTAATGATAAAAAATCTTCTGTCTTTGCAAGCAGTTCAAAATTCTGTGAAACCGTCTTTCCGAATCCGAAACCCGGATCTAAAACGATTCTTTCTGCCGGGACTCCGAGATCTCTCAATGCTTGAGCTCTCTCTGCTAGAAAACTCTTTACCTCGGCCATCAGATCGTTGTAAACGGGATTTTTCTGCATCGTGCGCGGCTCTCCTTGCATGTGCATCAGACACACACCGCACCCGCTCTTTTCTGCTGCTTCTAATGCTCCTTCCCGACGAAGCGCATACACATCATTAATAATTTGAGCTCCGACCTGAGCTGCCGCTGTCATCACTTCCGGTTTACTGGTATCCACAGAAACCACCAACCCGCGTGCGCTCAACGCCTCAATCACAGGAATCACGCGCTCCAATTCGGAGTGAACGCTTACTTCATCTGCTTCCGGCCGAGTGGACTCATCGCCGATATCCAGAATATCGGCGCCCTCTTCTGCCAACTGAAGACCGTGCTCAATTGCTTGTACGGAGGAATAATATTTGCCGCCGTCACTGAATGAATCGGGAGTGACGTTGACGATACCCATAATTTTTGGGGAGGACAAATCGATGCTCCGATCGCGGCACTGCCAAAACTTCTGACTCATCTCAGCACTCCAATGCTGCTTTTAAGCACTCTGCAAAGGGCTTTTCTCCTTTGCGGTGATTAACGAGGACGCCGGCATCGTCATAGTAAAAATGCATTCCTCCCAGCGGAGAGGCCAGCCACATCTCTTCCATGGCTTCCTGACGGTTAATCACGACGACTTTGCCGTCTTCAAGTGTCAGAGTCAGGACATTGCCTTCACGATCAAAATCCACATCGGGATATTGGTCATCAACTAATTGCTCAATATCGTTGAAGGTTTTCTCCGATAACTCGATAAAATCTCTTTTTGTCATGGTAGATTTGTCAATTATGCTAAAACGTTCCCTCATTTTATTCTTTCCGTGCCTTCTCTTAACAGGCTGCGGAATCAAAGGCCCTCTGTACCTGCCGCCTAACCCGAATGATTCGTACCTCTCCCGAATCGGACAGCAAATCAATGAAATGACCGGCGAGGACACGGTTGGTGCCGCTCCCGCCGATGCCGCCCAAAAGGCTCAGGATGAAACTTTACCGGCAGAAGGAACCGACAAAAATCCGGGAGACGCAACCGAGCAGCTGCCCGACAGCGTCACAAGTCCTCTGCGTTCTACGCCGAATAATCCGATGTCGACGGCTTACTAACATAAATTCATGGGTTCAATACAAAGATGAATCTCTCTCTTCCTAATGACCGAGAGTTCGCCTGGAAGGACGGTACTCTTTGGTGCGAAAACGTCCCGTTAAAAGATCTCGCGGCCCGCTTCGGAACACCTCTATACGTCTATTCCAAACGGGCCATCGTCACTGCTTTCCAGAGCTATCAAAAACCGCTTGAGCCCTATAAGCATCTGATGTGCTTTGCCGTTAAAGCAAATTCGAATCTTTCCATCATTCGTTTGCTCGGAGAGCTCGGAGCAGGATTCGATATCGTCTCCGAGGGAGAACTGCGTCGAATTCAAGCCGCCGGATGCGACACGAGCAAAGTGATTTTTTCGGGTGTTGCCAAAACTCATCATGAAATCGAAGCAGCGCTCGACGCAAATATCAAATGCTTCAATATTGAATCTCCGGCCGAATTAGACCGAGTCATTGCCGTTGCTCAAAAGAAAGGCAAAAAGGCCCGCGTCTCTTTCCGCGTCAATCCGGATGTGGACGCTAAAACACATCCCTACATTTCAACCGGTCTCAAGAAAAACAAATTCGGTATCGCCTACGATCAGGCCGTCGAGCTTTACTTAAAAGCTTCCCGCAGCCCTGAACTTGAAGTCGTGGGTATTGACTGCCACATCGGTTCTCAGATTACGGACACCGCGCCCTTTGTGGATGCGTGCGAAAAGCTCTGCACCCTGCTCGATAAACTCCGTCTGAACGGCATTGAACTTCAGCATATCGATTTCGGCGGCGGTTTAGGTATTCAATACAGCACGGAAGCAGTGCCGAGCCCGACAGTTCTCGTCGCTGCTTTGCGCCGAGTTCTGGTTAAACGCGGTTACGGCGACAAAGAGATGATTTTTGAAGCCGGCCGCTCTTTAGTCGGAAACAGCGGAGCGCTGCTGATGACGGTTCAGTACATGAAACAAGGTGAGCTGAAGAACTTCTGCATCGTTGACTGCGGCATGAATGACATGATCCGCCCGACGCTCTACCAAGCCTGGATGCAGATTGTTCCGGTCAAGCCCAGAAAAGAAGGGAAAGAAACGTACTGCTATGTTGTGGGACCGGTATGTGAAACCGGAGACTGGCTCGGCAAGGATAGACTGCTGAATGTGGGAGAAGGAGACGTCTTGGCAATGCTGAGTGCCGGCGCCTATGGCATGTCAATGGCTTCCAACTACAACTCCCGCTGCCTTCCAGCAGAAGTATTGGTGGACGGAGACAAAGCCACGCTTATTCGTAAGCGCCAATGCCACGAAGAGCTCTTCTCGGACGAAATTCTGATTGATCCTTCTAAATAGAGCTCAGAGAGATCCGCGGGAAACTGGAAAGCCGACGCTAGCTCAAGCACGCTTTCAGCCTGGTTCCGATAAACACCGAACATCGAACGGCCCCAGCATGGGGCCTTTTGCTACTTCCGGGCGAGCTTTCTCAGCCTTAAAAACAGTGGTCAATAATCGAAAACTGTCCGAAATAGCCGCCGTACAGCAGTCGTAAGTATTTTCTCTGATATTTGTTCTATCCCAACATCACACAAATAGTCGATTATAGGGGTTTTTATAAATTATTTCCCCCTATAATAATATTAAGGAAGCTCTGTAAAATGCTTGATTCTTCCCAATGGCCTTTAGAGACTTAA
>OGFE01000367.1_pt1 | contig 47590 bp, 40 predicted proteins | sample 1570811 | NCBI WGS metagenome assembly OGFE01 (sample SAMEA2581967, study PRJEB24529) | metagenome | biome: Human gut stool | place: China | collected 2011 | reverse complement strand
ATAAGGTTAAGACATGGCGTACAGACCGTTTGACTTTGTAAACGTGTGGCGGGTACGCCGATTTGTTTTGAGCATTTTTGCGAATGGCATTAACACCCTTTCAATGTTCACTTTTATTGAAACCGATATTTTCCTTTTCCATGTCCTGTTACAGGTACGATTACCTCACTATCAACCAACAGTTTTATTAACTTGGAAGCTCCTGATGGCTTTAATCCAGTAATTTCTTCAACTATCGTTCTTCCGAAACAATTTTCTTTTCCACATTTTGAAAATATTTCTATTGTATGATTTATTGTTTTTTCTGAAATCGTATCTGAGAAAGAAAGTAATTTATTTCGAATGTCCACTTTTGTGCTTTCAATGTCCACTTTTCCACTCTCAATGTCCACTTTTACTCTTTCAATGTCCACTTCTGCAAACCTTCCACTAATGTGCATCGTACGATTATGAAGTTCATTCTTCTCATCCAACAATAAATTTCTTAAAAACAATTCCAAATACTCAGTTGTCTCATGAACACCATTTTTCAAATCGTTATAATTGGCCCTAACAAGTGCATTTCTAAAATACCACGCATTTTCCGCAAAAATATCATTGGTTACGTCAAATCCTAGCGTTCTAAGATACTTAATAAAAAATACTGCTGTAGTTCGTGTGTTTCCCTCTCCGAATACATGTATCTGCCATAATCTTGATACAAAGAGTGCCAAGTGATGAATAATATCTTCCATACTCAGGTTTTTATAGCTAAACTTCTTTTCCTCTGCAAAATCATAGTCCAAGGTTGCGCGAAGTTCTGATGCACTTCCATAAAGAACCGTTGCTCCATTCAGCACCCATTCCTTTTTTGTAATATTATAATCTCTCAGTTTTCCTGCATGTCCATAAGTCCCAGCAAACAACTTTTTATGAATAGAGATATACTCATTCGGAGTAAAACTAAATGCTTTCTCCGATAAAATTTTTGCAATTCTAACAGCAACTTTGTCGGCCTCTTCCGTACGGTCGTTTGTATCTGCTTTTGGATTTTCTTCATAATACGTATTTAGAAGTTTCTGCGCTTCATCAATCGAAATATCACCTTCAATATTCTTTATTGCAGTATCAATCAAATACTTCGAAGGCTTTAATCCATCCACTGCTTGAAGTCCGATAGCTGTATGCCAGGCGTAACCTTTGTCTCTTTTACTTGGTTCTGATTGCCTTATATACTCTTTAAAAGGATCTTTATCCATCAAATTGCCTCCATTCATTTTTACCAATACCAGCTCTTTCTGATACTGTCTTGCAAAGATTTTTCCTTTTCTTCAGCACTTTTTTCATGCTGACGTTTTCCCAGATATTCATCCTCAGTCGCTATAGACGGATCATACCAGTCAGCTTTCTTCAGAGCCCATTCAATCCATTCTGGAGTAATATCTTCATTTCCACTATCTATCATAGCCTGAATATATTCTCTTATTTCCTTTGCAATTCTATAGTCTTCAGCTTTGTTTACAAGTTCTTTTACAAGACGAATTTCTTGTTCTTTTCTTTGTCTATTTTCTTCTCTGCGTCTCTCTTCTTCAACTCTCTTACGTTCTGCCTCTTCACGTGCTTCTCGTACAATTCTATTCTCTTCTGCCTTCTCATACAGGGTAACCAAAATATCACCCAGTCTATCTTCTAATTTTTCAGAATCGTTATCTCTTATGTAGCTTCGCGCCCCAAACACAATACGAAGTTTACCATTATATACCTTGTCATACTTTCTAATTTGCGGTTTTGAAACCCATCTGTGATTTTTGATATCATCATTATATTTTACGAGCGCCTGTGCCTCTTGCTTAGTCATTTCATGCTTCACTTGGTCTTGACTCTCAACCATACGAAATCTAACAATATCATCTCTAATTTTCACAGACAAATCACTATTAATACTTCCACCTAAAGATTCAATTGTTTTGAATACGGTATCTAATATTGCAATTGCACGTGACATACACTCATCAGACATTTCCTTAAAGAATTCAGGCTCGTTTTCTGGTTTGTTATGTCTTGAATTATAGTATGGTCTACTCTGTACTTCTTTCAGCTTTGACTTATAATCTGCAATATCCTTCTTGTATTGGACCAACATTTTATGCAATCGTGTACTTTGACTTATCTGCAGATTGCATGCATATTCTAATACTTTATTTCTTTCCGTCTCATCCAAATAATCAAGAATTCCATCCGGCCACTCAGGTATGTTGTCCGTTTTTTTCTGCGGTAAATCCTCCTCCGTTACTACGTCCAATTCTTCTGTTACGTCAGTATGCACTTTCTCTACTACTTCTGCCTTAGCTTTCCGAATACGCTTAACAACCGCGTCTTTCGTTATCAATGAAATTTCTGTATCTTCCAATCCAGAAAATTCTACAATCTCATTCGATACATCTTTTCCCATATTCTTCTTAGTCCAATAACCAGAAGAAGGAAAAGATATATTTTCTACTTTACAAGTTGCTATCAGTTTACCATAATTCAAATTATATTTTCTGGCTACCCCTGCAACTGAAAGAGCCCATATTTCATCATAGAGCTGCTTACGAGTCAATTTAACTATTCCTTTTTCATTCTCCATCCTGGCAGCTCCTTTCCTGCATATTTTTTGTCAACATCTTTGTATTTTCCCAGCGAAAACGCATATTCATAAAGCTCTAATTCTGCTGATCCTCGTTTTCGCTTAATAGAAAAACCAAATCTTTTTTCATTTCTTCAAACTGTTCTATTATAGTATTTAGACTCTTTTCTATATTTTGAACTTGTACTTCTGATGTTTTCCCGTACTTATATGCAATCAATCTCTCACCAATTATGTGATAGGACCAACTCTCAGAATATGTTCTATCTCTTTCTTCATTGTGAATTGCAAAACCGATCGGTAAAAGATCATTTCTCATGCCGATACTAACCGCCATAGGGGATATGCCTAGGTAATCTGCCGCTATCTTACATGTTATTTTACTCATATTTCTAATATCTTCATCTGTGTATTTAGGCATAATTTATCTCCATTTCCAAAATATATTTACACGACTCCAGAACATCTTCCGGTATCATTCTATTTTTTTAGTTCTCCATTTAATGACATTAATTGCATGCTCAATATAGTTTTCATATTCGTCTTTGTCCATATTAATCAAACTTTTTACAGACATGTTATTGTATATTCCAGCTATTATTGCATCATCTCCACACATATATGAATTTGAGTATTTGTTATAAAATGCCAATGCGTGATCCCTGATTTTCTCATTATTAAAATAAATATCCGGACAATCGTAGCAACAAAATTGTCCTCTGTGAACATTTGCCCCCGGCCAAACTGGTATTACATTTCCAACAGTTTCATAAACATCGATAAATTGTTGCAAGCCCTGATAATTATTGAGTTCTCTACACTTATCAACACAACTCAAAATAAAATCTTCGCTATATGCCAATTCTCTTGGGGAATTTCTATTTTGTGGCCTAATGGTATGTCCACATACCTCAACCAACTCCTGATGCTTTGCTTTAATTCCTAACAAATACATACTTTTAAACGAGTATAGGACATCTGTATAACACCATTCTATTTTCTGACCTCCTACACCTACGATTATTTCGCCCCAAAGCTTCTTTGTTTTTTCCTCATTCATTTTTTCAACACTCACTTTTCTGGCAAGCATTTCTTGAACACGCAAATTATTCTTAATACATGAAATCAATGCAACGTCTGCCGGCAACCATTGAACACTATCCAATTTATCTATCGTAAGCCATTTTGCATCCTCAGCCTCTTTTAACACAATTTGGCCGCATATAATTTCCGCCCAAAAGCAGTCCATCGAAAGGTGAAATGCAGAATAATCATATTCAATAGTATCAATCAATTCACCAACATTAATATCTACTTCCAATTCTTCTTTTATTTCTCTCAAAAGAGCCTGCTGAGGTGTTTCACCTTCTTCAATCTTTCCTCCTGGAAATTCCCACTGGCCCTTGAACTCTCCATATCCTCTTGCTGTAGCAAAAATCTGTTTCTTATCTTTGATCGAATCACAGATTACTGCAGCTACTACTTTTATCGTCTTCATATCGCATCAAATAAATTCCAGCATTTTCTTTTCCATGCAGAATTCATATCCCATCCTTTTTAATCCAACTTTATCAAATTCAACAGCAATAGATGTTCCTTCAATAGCAGTAATCGTTCCTACACCAAATGCCTTATGCTTTACATGCTTTCCAACAATATCTACTGGAATAGCTACAGGTGGTTTCGGTTCAGACTTTGGAATAACTGGTGGAACATATGCTGGTTTGCTGCTGCCTTTTTTCTTAGAAGCTATCATTTTCATATATTGCGTATCAACATCCTTACCGCGATTCTTAAAGTCTTCCATATCTTTAAATACAAACATAGCTGGTTTCTTAACATCATTATCAGGAACCGGGCGAATCGGAAACATCCATACTTTTCTTGGAACACCATCTTCACCAGGCTGTTCTTCTGTGTATGGTTTATCAACTAACTCAATTCTTCCGCAATAAATATACTCCCCCTGCATCCATTACCTCAAATAGATGCACATCAACGCCATTACGCCCACACGCTGCAAGTGTTGCATTTTGTGCCCAATTAATATTCTGGTCCCATTCTTTCCCATTCCGGTGTAGTGAAGAACTCCACCAATCCACTTATCGTGATAAATTCCTTTTGTATAATCAGATACTATTACCAAAGTATTCGTAGTTCTAGAACGACGCATACCACCCATATTTCCACATTTGAATGTATCAACTACATCCGCATTTTTTAGTATCTGACCTATCTTTAGTCCTGGATCAAATGCCACAGAACCACCTCCTGCTAATCATTTGTTATTTTATCATCTAAAAATATATGTAATATCTTCACCACGAGTATCTTGAATAAAGTTAGATCCCAGTGTTACAACAACACCATTCTGATGCTCCTTATAAAGAAAATATTCACCTATAACATCATGTGGTACTTTATATGCTTCTGCGACCTCAAAATCATTTCCAAATATAACAGCAATAAGATAATCAAACTGTTTTTCTTCATAATTTCTTATCACATTCAATTCACGACTATTTTTTCCAGGATGCATCCAACGGCTCTTAATCTGATATCTAATACCACTAGCATCATCAATTGCATCATAACCCTTCTTACTGTTTTTCTCTAGTAAAAGATTAAGCTTCGTACTCACAATCCATTCAGCATAATCTCCCACCGGACTATTATATGTCCTGTAAGCGCTTAATTGGTTCTTTCCATTCTTAGTTGAATTTAACGTGAAAGAGTTCTCCGAATAGCACTTTCGCTTTCAATAGTTCAAAACTGTTTCGACCATACATTACCCGTTTTATGACTTTGATTTTATTTACACTGCCTTCTGCTAAGCCATTATTATACGAATATATAATTCCATTTTTTACAGCAGTTATATCCTTTTTTATGCCGTTTATGAATGTTTGAAGTTCAGGGATATCATATTTTTGTGCTGCATTGATCCATTCATCTATTTTTGTAGGATTTTTAGAGAATATGACATTACAAAAGTCTTTGGTTAATGTATATAACTCACTCAATAAAGGATATTTTTTTAATACTTCCTGATACTGTTTGACAGTGATTGTGCCAATATCCTCGAGTTTTTTATAAACCAGCTGGCATAAGGATTTCCTTTGCACATATTCAGAATGCGGCTTTTCTGTTTCATTCTGTTCATGTATTCGTGTTCTTTCTTTTTGCATAAACATTCGTAACGAAGCTACACTGCCAGTATATCCCTTTTTACAAATAATATCATGTATTTGGGGATACGTTAATCCCTGACTCCTGAGTTTTATTACCTCGTTCTCATATGGAGCTAATTTTCCTGGAATTCGAACATTATAATGACCATTTGTAACTGAAAAATCAGGATTTAAATAATTTTGTATAGTCTTATGGGCACGGTGCATCTGAGATGCAATCTGCTCAATCGGATATCCTGCCAAAGCCATTTTTCTTGCTTCTTTTATTTCCTGTTCTTTTTGTTTTATAGCCAGCTGGTGTTGCCGTTCCCTGGCAATTTCCTTACTTTCTGGAATCTGGTCTTCTGGAATCGCAAGATATTTTTGGATTGTTTTAGGTGATGAATGTAACAATAATGCTATATCCGATATGGTCAGTCCTTCCCTGCGTTTTTCATGGGCGAATTTTATACGCAATGACCGGTTTGCAGTGTTATATAATGCTTTCATTTCATCCGTAACGCCTTCTGTTAATGGTATTTCAACCCTTGCAGAAAACTCACGAAATATATATTTACAGATAACTTCTGAAAGTCCCTTTATCAAGTGAAAACGGTCACTAATCTGTATGACATCAGGATGAGAATTTGTAGCAGCGGATGCGTATGTAATGGCTCCATCCCTTGAAATAACTTCGATATTGTGAAACGTTTTCAGCCAGTTGCAGACAACATTTGTATCTCTTGACGGAATCATATCAACAATCCGATGATTTTCCAAATTTATCATAACTGTTCCATAAGAAAATCTTTTACGGAGAGCAAAGTCATCCACACATACCATTTTTACAGAAGATTTATCCACAATGGATGGCATTTTTTTTAAGCAGATCGCAGATGCTGCTTTTGCAAACTGAAATATTTTCGCTTTTTAAAAGTTTAGAAGCATTCAACGAGCTTAGTTGGGATGATGTATATAAAATATTTTGGATTAACCTGTTCGTTTTTTTCGATTTAGCAGCCACAAATGGATGTTTCTCGGAAAAAGTTTTATGAGAACAGTCCAGATTCATACATCGCATTTTCCTGGTATCTACCAACAGAATGACCTTTTTTCCTTGCATAGGAAGATCTTGAATTTCTCTTTCATAAATAGAATGAACTTTAGATGTTTTTCTTCCACAAAACGGACATTCTAATTCAGCTATTGTTGATGCAATATGAAAAATCACTTTATCTTCTTTTATGCGATATTGTATTAGTTCATAGGCTGGGTCAAGTAACTTAATAAATTCGTCCATATAAATATCCCTCTTGGTAAATATATTTTGAATATATTATATAACTTTAACACATCAATTTCAACCAAGTGTGGAAAGAACCCATTTAATGCTTACGAAACGGTTGACGGCGTCACAAAGCTTTCTGCCCAGGCAACTGTAAACGGCGCTGCCGGAAGCATCTCCCTTCTGTTTATCGCTTTTGCTGTTGTCTTCGGACTGCTCCAGAAAAAACTGCAGTGGAAAGGCTGGAAAGAAATGGTACTCGGCCTTGCATGCACCGTTGCAGCTTTTGCAATCGGCATGAATGTACCGCTTGTAACAAGCAAAGCAACCTGGACTTATCTGGTATTTGCCTACATCTTTCTTGCCGCTGTCCTTCCGATGTGGCTTCTGATGCAGCCGCGTGACTTTATGACAACCTTTATGTTTGCCGGCATGATCCTTGGCGCTGTTGTCGGACTTGTTGTTGCACACCCGAAAATGAATCTTCCAATGTACACCGGTTTCCACAATGCGGCATCCGGAGATCTGTTCCCGATCCTGTTTGTCACCGTTGCCTGTGGTGCTGTTTCCGGATTCCACAGCCTGGTATCGTCTGGAACCTCTTCGAAAACCATTGCGAATGAAAAAGATATGCAGAAAGTCGGATACGGAGCTATGGTTCTGGAGAGCCTGCTTGCCGTCCTCGCCCTCTGCGTTGCCGGTGCTGCTGCTTCTGCAGACGGTACGGCTGCTGTCGGAACGCCATTTGCGATCTTTTCTTCCGGTGTTGCCGGATTTCTGGAAATGTTCGGCATCCCGGTATACGGAGCACAGTGCTTCATGACGATGTGTGTATCGGCGCTGGCACTTACCAGTCTTGACTCCGTTGCACGAATCGGCCGTATGTCCTTCCAGGAACTGTTCACTGTCGATGATATGGAACATGCTGCCGGATGGAGAAAGCTGCTCTGCAATAAATATTTCTCTACCATTGTTACTCTGCTCTGCGGCTACATCCTGACCCAGATCGGATATGCCAATATCTGGCCGCTGTTCGGAAGTGCAAACCAGATGCTGAGTGCACTCGTTCTGATCACGCTCTGTGTCTTCCTGAAAGTCACCGGCCGTGAAAACAGAACCCTGTTCCCGCCGCTCATCATCATGCTCTGTGTCACCTTTACCGCACTGGTAGAGCGTGTCATTGCACTTGTAAAAGCGTATGGAGCAGGAACCGCTGTCTTCCTCGTTGAGGGACTGCAGCTCATCATCGCCATTCTGCTGATGGTTCTTGGTGTCATCATTGTCATCAGCTGTGGAAAAGAACTGTTCCGGAAGAAAGCGGGACAGGAAACGAAATAATATAGATGTTTCTTCAAAGAGCTTCCTAACGTAAAACGCCGTCAGACTACAACAAGTCTGACGGCGTTTTACATGCCATAGTTTTTTACGAAACAATTGCCGCCTTGGTCGCACCGATAATCGGGGAGCTGACTCCCTTCGCCCATTGCCATGCCAGTGCGGTCATACATTCAGGGCTTCCATTGTTTCCTCAATCGGAGTTTCGTAGTCAAAACGGTGAATGATATACAGATCCAGATAATCTGTTCCCAGCCGTTTCAGTGTACCGTCAATCTCTCTGTGAATGGCTTCTGCCGACAGATTGCCAAAATTTTACTCCGTATAATACTGTGCCTGCGCATTCCAAAGCTCATAGTATTTGCCGTTTGTATCCACAAATCCCCTGTTCCATAAGGTAGCATCCAGATACTTCGGGATCTCCCGGTTGACCGCCATAAAGGTTAAATGCCCCCGGCTGTCCTGCTGTAAAAGTGACATCCTCCACCACCTGTAGAGGTGGTGGAGGATGTCACACTTCATGACCTTATTCCTTCTCCGGAAACATACTCTTCAACAGATGCGTTCCCGCTTCCGTCCGAAATACTTTTCTGCAGAAATTTTCAATCGCCTGTTTTGAATATTCGCTCTCGCCGGCATTGACCAGAAAATCGGCTTCCAGCAGGATCTGGTAATCCATTCCCTCTACATTTGTATAGGTATGATGATGCGTAACCAGCCATGTGATGCGTTCGACATCCAGTTCTCCTGCCGGTACATCTTTGAAAAATTCTGCAACGAGCGGCGCACTTTCCTCTTCCTGATGCTTTCCGATGGTATTTCCGTATTTTTCCCGACACAGCGGGCAGGCAATATCATGGACAACAGCTGCCATCTCCAGCGTTTCCTGTGTTTTTGGATCCAGTCCTTCCGCCTCGCCGATGTTCTTTGCAAAGGCCCATACCTTCAGAAAATGATAAATATCATGAATATTTCCCTTATAAAAATCTGTCATTTTTTCAATTGCAGCAGCAATTTTCATATCGTGTTTCCTCCTTCGCATCCTGTCTTTCTTCCCATTATATCACATGTTTCACGCATTTGAGTATCAGATTATCATCTGATCTTATCACAAAATATGCAAAAACAGGAGGCAGAACCTGCCTCCTGTAGCTTTTTAACACTATGATGTTCTTTATGCCAGCGGTTTTCCTGTCAGCATCTCATATGCCTGAAGATATTTCTCGATCGTCTTGTCTACGATTTCCTGCGGCAGAGTCCAGTCGTGGTTTCCATCGTTGGCTTTGAGCCAGTCGCGCGCGAACTGTTTGTCAAAAGATGGCTGACCATGGCCTGGTTCATAACCATCTGCAGGCCAGAAGCGGGAGCTGTCCGGAGTCAGCATCTCGTCGCCGATTACGATATTTCCGTTTTCATCAAGACCAAACTCAAATTTTGTGTCTGCAATGATAATGCCTTTGCTTAAAGCATAATCGGCACATTTTTTATACAGAGCGATTGTGTAGTCGCGAAGCTTCTCTGCATACTCGGCTCCTTTTCCCGGGAAGTATTTTTCCAGATGGGCGATGCTCTGCTCATAAGAGATATTTTCGTCATGATCTCCGATTTCAGCCTTTGTGGACGGAGTGTAGATTGGCTCAGGAAGCTTGTCAGATTCTTTTAATCCTTCCGGAAGCTCGATGCCACATACTTTTCCTGTTTTCTGATAGCTTGCCCAGCCGCTTCCGGTAATGTAGCCGCGGACAATGCACTCGATAGGAAGCATTTCCAGCTTACGGCACATCATGCTGTTTCCGTCAAATTTCTCCTGCTGGAAAAATTCCGGCATGTCTTTTACGTCTACAGAGATCATATGATTCGGAAGGATGTCTTCTGTCAGATCGAACCAGAATTTGGACATCTGGGTCAGAACGGTACCTTTTTTTGTTACCACATTGTTCAGAATGACATCAAAACAGCTAATACGGTCGGTTGCTACCATGATCAGGCTGTCGCCGTTATCATAAATCTCGCGTACCTTACCCTCTTTGATTGGCTTTAATTCTTTCATCATGAATACCTCTTCTTTTCGTATAGGATAGTGAACGGAATTACACCCGATCCGGTGAAATTCCTTTGACACCTTTACCCTACACCACTCCTTATAAATTGTCAAGTATTTATTATTAACACTACTAAATAAAACAGGCAAAATGATTGCTGCTCCGGTGCGCAAAAAAGTGCTTCAGGCGTGTGCAGTTCTCCTTTTGCGAAGCAAAACTTTTCATGATGGCTGCGAATGAGCAAATAAAATCGGCCGTCTGCCTTCCGAAAAATAAACAGTTGGCCGATTTCTTTCTTTTATGCGAAATGGAAACGGAACGTATAGCTATATCTTCCCTTGCATACGCGATATTCCGGATGGATGTTTTTCGTCCAGCCAGTATCTCCGCCAAGGCCTGCGTGTGCTGCATCCAGGATCAGCCAGGTTCCTGTCGTCTGCTCCGGAAGTTCTTCCTTATATGCGGCTTTTCGATATTCTGCCATAGAATATGGAAGCGCACTGAAATGGAAATCATCACTGCCTACAATCTGAACGGTATGTGTTCCATCTGAAAGAACGGCAAATCGCGTATCCTCATGGCCACCGCATTCGCAAGGTACTACAAACGGAACGTGCTGTTCTGCTACAGAAGATGTATAAAGTCCAATCAGTGCTGCGTCTTTTCGGTCTGCATACGTCTCCCAGGGACCTTTTCCATACCAGCTGAGCGTATCAAACGCTGCAGGAAGGCAGAACGACTGTCCGACTCTTGCGATGGTCTCAAGGCCGCTGTTGTTTGTTACTTCGTTTTTCAGCTCCATTCCCTCACTGCCGATGCGATACAGAGTATGAGCGGTAAAGAGTACTGCGTTGTCCGGCTCCGCGGTATAGGAAGCCTGCACTTCAAGAAGCACCTGATTTCCGGCACTGACAGCCGATACTGACTGTACTTCCTTTTTCAGACGATCCAGACCTTCCGCGCGCCAGATATCATCGTAATCACTTTCATGGGTTCCCTCATCAATACCGGTTGGGGCACGATAAAATTCATCTTTTCCGCCGTTCATAAAAGAAACGCTCTTTGCCTGATATCTGGTAAATTCACCTGTCTTTTTATCAAAGATAATTTCGGTCTCTTCGCCGGTGATGCGAACCTGATTTTCATCCTCCGCTACGGTCAGTGGTTTCTCCACAATCGTTTTCTCGTCTGCCAGATAAACACCTGTAGTAACCGGAATCTGACGGCGGTATAGTTCTGTTCCCGCCGGGGCATAGAAGGTATCTTGGGCAAGCTCAACGTAATAATTTACATACGCCTCGCCATGCAGTTGTTCCGGAAGCTCCGGAAGCGGAAGCGTCTCTGTTGTTCCGGCTGCCGTGTAAAATGCCGGATAGCTGCCTTTTGCAAGCGTTTCGCCGTTCTGCACAATTTCATAGCGCACCTGCAGATGAGAAAGATCGAGGGTATGGTAGCGGTTTGCCAGCACCCATATAGTTTCGCCGGTATATGGATTTTTCACCTGCTCAATCGTAACCGGGGACTGGCCGTTTCTCACCTCATAGGCGCCCGGTTTATAGGAAAGATCGGCAAAGACAACACCATTCAGACACATATCCGGAACCGGATCGGTCACATCCTCTCCGAACGCTCCGCCGTAGCCGTATTTGATATTTCCGTCCTCCTCGTGGATCGCAATCGCCTTGTCCGCGAAATCCCAGATAAAGCCGCCCTGGAAACGCGGGTATTTATTGACATAGTCCCAGAACTCCTTGAAGTTTCCGTTGCTGTTGCTCTTTGCATACGCATATTCGCACATGATGAACGGGCGGAGATCAGAATCGTCTGCCATCACATCCGTAAGCCAGCTCATCGTCGGATACATCGGGCAGATGACGTCGGAAATATTACTCTTTGGGTTGCCGGACTCATACTGAACGTATCTTGTCTTGTCGTATTCGCGGATCCAGCCGTGCATCGCAGCATGATTCGCCCCGGCACCGGATTCATTTCCAAGGGACCACAAGACGATGGAAGGATGGTTTTTATCACGCAGTACCATACGGGTTGCACGCTCCAGATAAGCGGCTGTCCACTCAGCGGATGCACTGAGCTGTCCGCCGTAACCGTGCGTCTCAAGATTTGTCTCATCGACAAGGTAAATGCCAAGCTCGTCACACAGATCATACCATTTCACGGAATTCGGATAATGGCTGGTACGAACAGCGTTGAAATTCAGGCGTTTCATCACAGCAATTTCTTTTCGCATCTGCTCCTCAGAAACGGTACGTCCCGTCTCGGCGCAAAAATCGTGGCGGTCAACACCTCGGATCACAAGGCGTTTGCCATTCAGGGTCAGAACACCGCGGCTGTTGATTTCCACCTGACGGAAGCCGACCTTGCAGCTCTCGATATCAACCGTCTCATTCTCTTTGTTCTGTAGCTCGACAACGAGGGTGTAAAGTGTCGGAGTCTCTGCAGTCCAGAGTGCCGGGTTCTCTACCGGAGCAGTAACGGTTGCGATGAATTTCGGCATCAGATAGAAGCCGCACTCAGCAAACGGTCTCGAATCCATCTCGGTTACTTTGTTCTGTTCTGCATCATACAGCGTCACTTTGGCATGATACTCGCCGTACAGCGGTTTGGAGTTGTCCGGCCAGATCGTGACAGAGAGGGTAGCTTTCGTGTAATCCGGGTGTGTGAACAGTGTCTCTGCCTTATAGTCCAGGATGTGCTGCACCGGTTTCGATACGAGGCGGACATCGCGGTAGATACCGGACAGATGCCAGTAATCCTGATCTTCCAGGTAAGTACCGTCACAGTAGCGCATTACCTGTACGGCGAGGGTGTTCGTTCCCTCCTGCACATATTCAGTGATGTCAAATTCCGCGTTCACTTTGCTGTCCTGGGAATACCCCACCTGTTTTCCGTTGACCCAGAGATAGAAGCAGGACTCCACACCGCCGAAATCGATGAGAAGCTGTCGGCCGATATAGTCTGTTGGAACCTCAAAGGTTCTGAAATAGCAGCCAGTCAGATTTTTCTCCGGTACGTACGGCGCATTCAGCTCGTAGGTGCCTTCGGTAATCTCGATCTCAAATGCTTCGCCGTTTGCCTCCCGTTTGAACGGATACAGCATATTGGTGTAAACCGGCTTTCCATATCCCTGCAATTCCCAGTTGGACGGCACCGGAATCGTATCCCATGCTGCGTGATCGAAATTCTCTTCATAAAATGCTTCCACCGCTTCCGGTGACGGATACATTTTGAATTTCCAGTCTCCGTTCAGATCCATTACAAAGCGGGACGCGTTCCGATTTCCGGCGAGCGCCTGCTCTACCGTCTCATACGCACCGTACGGCGTATGCATCGGATAACGATTTTTCTGCGTTATATACTGATTTTCCCAGTCTCTTGTCTGTCTCATGTTCTTGAAACCCTCCTTGTCTTTGCTTTCGCATTTTCCGACTGCCTCTCTTCTTTTTATCCAGATTGGTGTTCCTTTTTTGCTTTCCTGTGATATAATACATCTGTGGATTTTCAAAAGATTCATGCAGTTATCTTATGATTCAGTATAAAACACTGCACGCGGATGAGAAATAGTTGATCTGGTGTTTCTTTTATCCAAAATGGGAAAGCAAAGGAGAAGTCGTATGATACCGGAATATCTGCTTGCAAAAATAGAAAAGAGCGATGTTATCTATCGCTGTATTGGAAATGAAATGAAGAACGGGATTCTGGCGTGCGGTTTTATGCGGAAAGAGACAGCGGACCGCTCGCAGTATCATTTTTCGAACGAGTATTACAGCTGTTTCGTGCTGCTGCGCGGGAGCGGGGAATATATTGCCGAGGACGGCACCTCCTATCCGCTGCAGGCGGGAAGTCTGGTCCAGCGTCTGCCGGGTGTGCCGCATTCCACACGCGTAGACCCCGATGGGAAATGGCTGGAATTTTTTATCTCGATTGGGAAACCGTTTTTTGATTTTTTCTGCTCGCTTTCGGTTCTGAACCAGGAGCCGGTGTTAAAGGCAGAGCTGCTTCCCGGCGATCTCGAGCGGTATCAGAAGCTTCTGCAGTCGTTAAAGGCCACACCGGACAGTCTGCTGCCTTTGCGGATTCCGGAGATGGAAAAAGAGATTCTGCGAATGTACGGCTACCATGCGCACCGGGTGAATCTGCAGCGGGATCCGATCGAGGCCGCCTGCGATATGCTCTCGCAGAATCTTGATGAAGAAATTTCTCTCGAAGAGCTTGCCCGGTCACTCCAGATCGGTTATGAGACGTTTCGAAAAGTATTTAAAAAACAGACCGGCGTCTCTCCTGCACGGTACCGCACCAGGAAGAGAATGGAGCAGGCCCGTATTCTTCTCGAGGGCGGCGTACCGATGAAGGAAATTGCCGGTCTTGTCGGATATGGCGATGTCTATGCGTTCAGCAAGCAGTTTTCCCGGTTCTTTGGATTCCCACCTGGAAAGTACCGCGCACGTCTTCACACGGATGCGCCGGATTTAGAACAGTTTTAAGATATCGTCCACGGTTTTACGTTTCGGCTTGTCCGGGTTGATGGCACGGTAGCCGACAGCAATGACAGCACCAAGGAGCTCATTCTCCGGAATGGAGAGGGCTTCACGGATAGCTTTCTCATCACGGATTCCCATAATCAGAGTATCAAGGCCGAGTTCTCTTGCGCGCAGGATCAGGTTTTCGTCATGCAGGCCAAGATCGTAATAGCCCCAGCCGTTTCCGACTTCATTGTCCGGTGTTCCGTCCTGCGTGAAGCCGGAGCGGTCTTTTACGAATGCTGTTACGACAAGTGCGGCTCCCTTTGAACTCTTCTGATTGAATTCTGGAAGGCATTTTGCGGAAAATTCTTCGACTTTCTCCGGTGTTACAAGGGCATAGTACCGTGTTGTCTGTGAGTTTTTCCAGGATGGTGCCTGAATCGCTGCCTGTACGATCTCCTGGATCTGCTCTGCGGTTACGTGTTTCTCCGGAGCAAACGCGCGGATGCTTCTTCTTTCTTCCAGCAGTTTTGTAAATTCCATGGTGTATATCCTCCTTTTATTTATAAAGCCTCGTAATCTTCCCGTGAAAAACGGTGATACGTCAGGCCGAATTCATTTTCTTCGACACAGTAACAGTATTCATCTACAGACGGGTCTGAAAAAGAAAATACATGGCCCATCTCATGCTCCTCGGATGCGTTTTCTTCCACGGTAGTATGCATTTTCTCTGCATAGGAAGAAAAGCAGTTTCGAACCTGTTCCATTGTGTTTCCAGGCGTTGTGATCACCTGCAGAAGGTTCTGCAGGAGCTCCGGAACAGGAATTTTCCGCTCGATATAAGAACATCCCTCCTCCGGGATTTCCATGCAGTAGCGGTCCTTGACCGCTGAAATCGCAAGTGTTCCAAGACGCGGCTGTACTTCCTTACAGAACGCGGCAAGTGCCGCATCCAGGTCTTCTGTTTCGTCTAAAGAGAGGGAACGGCGCAGGGACTCCACCGGGTAGTAGAGCTTCATCGTACCGCCCTCATAGCCGATCTTCACCTGCCATTCCCGAATCGTATCGGTAATATGTTTTTCCAACAGTTTTGCTGTCATATTTTTTCAGTCACCTCCATTATGCTGCATGTGCAAAAAATACAGTATTATTATCGCATGAATTGGGCGTTGTGTGAACACTTAATTTTTTGTTTTTTACAAAAAGAAAAGAATCACTTTTTTTACTCCTCGAAACGTCAGAAACCTCCGCCAGAAAAGCTGGAACAGAGGTTTCTGTGATTTCTTATGTCAGAAGAATTTCTCAGTCATTTTGTTCTGAATTACTCTTCGTCGTCTTTTTTCTTTCTGCCGCGGAGTTTGAATCCAAGTCCGCCAGCGCCAAGAGATGCAACTGCCATGCTTACCCATCCCCAGATGTTGGTAGCATCACCGGTCTTTGCATTATCACTCTTCTTGGAAGTAGAGGTATTGGATACTTTATTACTTGCAAGCGGAGTAGATGTTGCTTTCGGGGTGCTTGTCGGGGTCTTCGTCGGCTGCGTCGTAGGTATTGTGGTAGGAGCAGTCGTCGGGGTTGTGGTTGGTGCTGTTGTAGGTGTAACCGTCGGAGTCTCAGTTGGGGTAACCGTCGGAGTCTCGGTCGGGGTTACGGTTGGGGTCTCTGTAGGAGTAGGAGTCGGCTCTTCTGCTGATTTCTTCCAGGTGAAGCTAAGATCCTGATATCCCAGTGAAGAAACTGTAATTTCAAAGGAATCGCCCTCTGCGAACGGTGCTGCATCTGTCTTTAAGGAACCATCCTCATTGAACAGTACAACAGCTCCTCTTCCGCTTGCTGCATATGCTTTTCCATTTACAGTAACAGAGGTAATGTTCTTCAGATAATCTGCAAACTCTTCATCTGTTGCATCCCCTTTCTTAAGCAGACCCGGTGTTGTCGTATCTTCGTTAAATGCTGCCGGCATCTCTTCCGTGTAAAGGATAAAGTCTGCGGAAAGATCTGCATATTTACCATTCTTATCGCTGACAGTCAATGTATAAGAACCTTTCTCTGCATTCTTGAAGTACAGAGTATCACCGGACACGGTTCCCGTCAGACCTTCTACTGTATAGACAGCATCGTAATCATCCGGCAGGCCTTCCAGTTTAACAGAAGCATTTCCAGATGTGACAGACGCATTCTCTACAGAAAATTCATATGCAAACTTAACCGGTACATATACATCTGCGTCGACTTCGTAAATTCCCTTGCTGGTGTAATAGGTAATTTTGTTGATGGTCTGTCCCATCATACTCTTGTAATGTTCAGAAGAAGTCGGGCAATTATGAACGCTTGTGGTAAATCCAGTGCTCCATGCCAGCTTAGACACTCTCCAGATATTCTCCAGATGACGCATTCCGTAATCGTTGCCCTCTTTTGTGCTGACAACAACACCATATACGGTATCTTCGCCTGCTTTGATGGTATCAGTAAGACCATCCAGATCCAGCTGATAATCACCGTATTTGCTGTTAGTGGAGAGCTCTGCCGTTACATTTTCCAGCTTTGCTGTCTCGGTTCCCTGAACAGCACCAAAGGTTACATTGCCGTCTGCATCTACAGATGCTTCTTTGTAATAAGACGGAACCTCATGTAAAGTGTAATATGCATAGCTTGCATTCTCATACAGTGCATCTTTTCCGGTATACGTTGTGGTGGATGTCTGTCCACGGTTGGTAACGGTGATTTCTACAGAATCCTCATCTGTCACTTTCGTGTATTTGCTCAGATCCATACCCTCTGTTACTTTTACTGGGAAGGTGATACCTGTAATATCGCTTCCGTCTGCATTCACATGGTAAGATCCGCCAGAAAGGGAGGCTGTTCTTGTTTTGTTCTTGGTTGCGGAAGTAAATGCATCTACTGGAATATCGTTATGAACCTCTGCCTGATAGAACTCAGCATACGGAATGTTCATTAATACATACTGGGACTGAAGTGCTTCGATTGCTGCATTCAGATGCTCTGTTGCTTCGTCTACGGTTCCCTGGCTCTGTTTTTTCTCCAATGCTTCTTTTGCTTCTGCCAGTTCTGTCTGCATATTATTCCAGGAAGTTTCCGTGTAAAGATCTTTATTCAGTGCATCTGCCTTTGCAATTGCCTCTTCCAGTGCTGCTGTGCTCTCTACCGGATCAGCTCCTACAATATTCGCTTTGGTTGCTTCAAAAGTGTAGGAAGCATCTGCATAGCCAAGTGCATGAATCGTAATCTTCCAATAACCGGTTCCATCCGTTCCCTCCGGTAAAGTGCAGCGCAGGGAATCGGTAAGGCCAAGCTGGATTCCCATTACTTTATGCATCCAGTTATCTGCTGCGAATTTTGTTCCATACGTTGCTTTTGCATTCGTATAAGTGGAATCATCACCGTAATAAGTCCAGGTTACGGTCTGCAGATTAGCAGCCAGATCGCCGTAATCTCCCGTTAAATCTACGCGAAGGAATTCTCCATAAGAACCATTGGCTTCTTTCACGGTCAGTCCTACGGTCTCAGCATCCGGAGCTGTCTTCAGCGCCTGATCTTTGATTCCGGATTCACTTCCTGTTGTTCTTGCAGAGAAGGAGAAGCTTCCATCTGCATTTTTCACTGCTATCTTCAGACCGTTTGTGTTTTCTGTTACATCTGCAACCAGGCCTGTATAGCTCTGCAGTTTATTTTCAGAAAATCCACCGGAAAGTGTTCCGCCGTTTTCTACCACAACATACTTTTTGCAGAAATCTTCGTAATCATCTTCCGAAACTTTTACAGGCACATATTTCAGACCTTTTACTTCATAATGATCAATCTGGCTCTTATCGTAAGTTACGGTCTCGCCGTTCGTCAGAACTGCCGTGGTTGCTGCGGTATAATATGCTACATCATAGGTTGTGCCATCTTTCATGTAGATAGTCGCTGCGCACTGGAAGCTTCCTCTGTGCAGTCCATGGTTTGTAGTCGCACGGGTTACAACATCAAAAGCGCCTTTATCACTTTCTTCGCGACTGTCAGTTTCATCCGAACCAGCGTCGCTTCCTGCCGCCTGAACTCCTTCTGCTGCCCAATATTCAGCCCAGGTAAGACCTGCATATACATATTTATATGTTGTTTCTTTCTTCTCATAAGTAAAGGAAAGCGTCTTGTAACCTGTTGCAGTTACTTCGATTTCAAATTTATTTCCTTCTGCAAAAGCGGCAGCTGTCAGATCAAGCGTACCGTCTTCTTTGATCAGAATTGTTTTCCGTTTTCCAGTTGCTGCATATTCTTTTCCATTTACTTTTACCGAAGTGATGTTCTTGATATAATCAGCAAAGTCATCTTCTGATGCATTCTCTGCTTTTACAAGCGCCGGAGCACTTCCTTTTTCGTTGTAAGCAGCCGGCATTGCATCTGTATACAGAGTAAAGCTCTGTGTCAGATCTGCATAAACACCTTTTTTATCATGAATCGTCAGAGTATACATTCCTTTTTTCGCATTTGCGGAATAAGAAATGGTATTTCCGTCTACTGCAAATCCATCCAGACCATCTACGGAATATTCTGCATCATAATCAGCCGGAAGTCCGGTTACGGTCATCGTTGTCTTTCCAGCGGAAAGAGAAGCGTCTTCTACGGATACACTTGCCTCAAATTTTGTTGGAACAAAAATATCATTCACTGGAATCGTGTAGATTCCTTTGCTGGTATAATAAGTAACCTTATTGATATGCTGTCCCATCATGCTCTTGTAATGTGCAGAAGAAGTCAGGCATCCATGTACCTGTGTTGTAAATCCAGTTGACCATGCCAGCTCTGTTCCGCGCCAGATATTTTCCACATGACGCATACCATAGTCATTGCCTTCTTTCGTGCTGACAATAACACCATAGATCTGATCGGTTCCAACATCAATCGTGTTCTCCAGTCCGTCGAGATCCAGCTGATAATCTCCATATTTTGATTCAGTCATAAATTCCGGAGATACATTGGTCAGTTCAATTGCAGTTCCAACTGTTTTTCCAAAAGAAAGAGAGCCATCTGCATTTACCGTTGCTTCTTTGTAGTAAGAAGGTACTTCGCTTAATACATAATATGCATAGTCTGAGTTTTCAAATAAGGCGTCTTTTCCAGTGTATGTCTGTGTAGATGTCTGACCACGGTTTGTTACTGTAATACTTACAGAGTCAGAATCTGTTACTTTCTTAAATTTGGAAAGATCCACTCCTGTTACTTTAACCGGGAAGGTAATTCCATTGATTGCACTTCCATCTGCATTGGTATGATAAGAACCACCGGCAAGAGTGGCTGTTCTTGTTTTGCTCTTCGTTGCGGAAGAAAATACATCCACTGGAACAGAGTTGTTTACATCTGCAGCATAAAATTCATCATACGGAATGTTCATCAGAACGTAAGCCACCTGCTCAGTTGGAGTCTCGGTCGGGGTCGCCGTTGGGGTTGCGGTTGGCGTTGCTGTCGGGGTCGCCGTCGGAGTCGGTGCTTTAACAAGGCCTTTTACTGCAGTATTCAGCGCATCTTTCGCGGTATCAACAGCGCTCTGGGATTCTTTTGCAGAAAGAGCAGATTTTGCTGCGGTAAGAGCAGTCTGGACAGCTTTCCAGGAGTCTGCGGTGTAGTCAGCTTCCTTTAATGCTTCGGCATCTGCGATTGCTTTTTCAAGTGCTGTGGTGTCTACTGCTTCTGGAGTCGGGGTTGCTTTTTGGGTTGCTGCAAGAGCCGCGGTTTTTACTGCATTCGAAGTTCTGGTTGCACCCGATACAATATCCCATCCTTCAATGTTTTCAATCGTTGCATCTTTTCCAAGAAGTTTCGTTTTGAATCCTTTGCTGTTTGTAGCTGCTTTTTTAAAATATGTAGCATTTTCTGTATTGTATCCAGAACCAGGTGTTACTGCAATATCAGAAAACTTACCGTCTGCAACTGTGATTTTGACATTAACGTCATATTCATCCCATGCATTCTCATCCTCATCGTCTTCTGCAGTTCTGGTAACATGAGCCGTAGACTCATAAGTGCCATCTGCCAGCACGCCACTTGTAGCATCCGCCAGTGCGGTTCCCGGGAGCAGGCTCATGGTCATGGAAGCTGCCATTACGGCTGCTAATGATTTTTTCTGAAGTTCTTTTCTTTTGATCATAACTTCCTCCTTTTTCCTTTTCCACAGTTTTGCAGGAAAAACAGGGGCAAAACTGTCCTTCATTATTATATTAGTTTTCACTAATCAATAATTGTTTTAACTAACCGTAGATTATTCTACTAATTTTTAATCGTTTTGTCTAACTCTTAACTGATTATTTTTTCTCAAAAGAGGCACAGATTCTGCTTATTGAGTATTTTTACTATTTAATGATCCGATACTGTGAAGTTTGTGGGATGATTTTCGTTCCCACACAGAAAAAATTCCGTAGATATGGAGTTTTCACCGCGAAGAACTCTTTCGTCCATCGCGTTTTACCGCAGAAAGAATGCGGTCCGAAAGGATTCCGATCAGCATTCCGGTGATGACTCCGGCCACGAGAAGCGCCGGCAGATAATAGAACAGTTTGCGGTTCTGCACCACGAGAGCCGCCACGCAGATCTGCGCGACATTGTGCGTCACGCCTCCTGCAATACTTACGCCGGTGATACTAAAGCCCTTGATGTGTTTCAGCAGAAGCATCACAAGAAAGCTCAAAAGCCCGCCGGCAAGGCTGTAAAGGATGGACATTCCATTTCCGAACAGATACCCCATCAGAAGAATGCGGGCGACGGAAATCATCAGGACTTCCCCTGCCGGAAGGAAAAAGAGGCCGACGACTACAACCAGATTGGCAATGCCGAGTTTGATTCCAGGAACACCGAGGTTGATCGGGATCAGTACCTCCACATAACTGAAGATCATGGCAAGTGCCATCAGCATGGCGCATAAGGCAATTTTTCTGCTTGCAGTGCGGCTGTCTCTCATAAATTCCAATTCCTTTCTTCTAAGCTGGTATTATTTTACAATCACATCCGGCGCATCGTCGGCGTCGTCCGTTGTGGATCCGTCACTTTCTACCTCCGCAACCAGCTTATGCGGCAGGCACACGATCGTCTCATTTACCCGGGAAATCGTACCCTGTCTTTTGCAGTAGCCGTCCGGGCAGTCAGCTTCTTCCATATGGACACTTCCGTTTTCGATCACCAGGACATTCGTTCCGTGACCCGTCTGAATTTTCACGGTCTGATTTTCTGCGAGTGAATACGTTCCGTAGACTTCGCCGTCCACCGTGACTTTCATGGTATTTCCATTTTCCGTTTTCGGCAGCCGAAGCGCCAGGGCAAGGATTCCAGCCAGGAGCAGAACGGCGCCTGCCAGAATCAGATCTTTTTTCTTCATATAGTTTTCCTTATTCTGAATCAGATGCCAGCCCATAACAGCAGTGTCAGCAGGAATACAGCACGGAACAGCGTAAAGAGGATTTCATTTCCGTGAAATTCCTTTACCCCGCAGCGGATATTACCTTTCGGACACGTATCAATACATTTCTGGCACTGGAAACAGTCGCCGGAGATCTCCACGTATCCATCGGATGGCAGTTCCACCGCTGACGGGCACTGTCTCGTGCAGGCGCTGCAGCCGCGGATGCAGTTTTCGCGTTTCCGGTGCAGAGTAAAGAACGGCAGGATCGGAAGCAGAGAAAAGACAGCTCCCATTGGGCACAGGAAACGGCAGAAAAAGCGCTCCTCAAAGAACATGCCGACCAGGATCAGCACCAGAAGAACAATGCCTGGAATATAAGAGGAAAGTCGGAAATTTCCCGCATGCAGCATGGAAAAGACATCCCACGGGCTTGTTCCTCTTGCTTTCTGATAAACTCCTGCAAAGCAGCAAAGAGCAATCAGAAGCAGAATGCCGTATTTGACCAGCGCCAGTTTTTTTGCCAGTTCCGGTTTGATGCATCTGGGCTTCTTTTTACGTTTCTTACAGATTATACCATAAATTGCGTGCATTGCATCCCCCAGACTTCCAAAAGCGCATGCAAAACCGCAGAAAAATCTGCCGAAAACAATCGTAAATGCACAGACAAGGAGCAGAGCCGACACAAACGCGGTCATCTCAATTTTTTCACCCTGTCCAAGCTGCGTAAAAATGTATTTCACTCCGTTAAATGCAGCGGTAAATACTGACGGAAGAAACAGGAAATATAAAAGCTGGATTCCGGCACGCAGGCAGGAAACGATCTGTTTTCTCTTCTTTGCCGGTAATGTGGATAGATCTAAATTTTTCATGTTATTTCTCCGCCTTTTCTATTGCTTCCTGCGCCGCATTTCTGATACCGGTGGAGCTGAATGTTGCTCCGCTGATCGTATCAACATCGGCGGACTGTGCCTCAATAATCTTTGGAATGATCGCCTCCGCGTTTGACAGATACGCACTGTCCTCGCCGTCGGCGGATGTGATGGCAAGATCGGTAATCTGGCCGCCCTCTACGGTTACTTCAACTGCAATGGTGCCGCCGAAGCCGTCAGCTTCACCGTCATACGTACCGTCCACGTACTGCCCTTCTGCTTCTGCTGCTTCACTTGCGGCCGTATCCGCCGTGTTGGATGCAGCTGCTGCGGCCTGCAGATTTTCCTTCTGAAGCTGGGTCGTCTCAAGCTCTGCCGAGAGCCGCGCGATCTGATCCTCTTTGTCTCTTTTATCGAGTACGGTATTGTAGCCGATCAGAACAGCAGCAATGACAGCGACATTCAAAAAACGAACAATCAATTGTCTCATCTGTTTTCCCCTTTATTGCGTTACTTTCGCAGCATCCAGCGCATTCCGGCATGCCTCAAGAATGGCTTTTGAGGAGCAGGTTGCACGGGAAACGGTGTCGATGTTTTCAAGCGTTCCGGTTTCCAGAATCTGAGCGGAAACGCCTTTGATTTTGGAGGTTCCTTCGGATGCGCGGCGGATGTAGGAGGCATTCTGACTGTCTCCGTCACCGGTGATGTTGCTTAACGCTACGATTTTATCGTTTTCAATTGTTACCGTCACGGAAAGCTGATAAGCGGTAAAATCTTCATCTTCATCCGGCTCGCAGACGGCAATCGCTGTGTATTCGCCGTCCTGATAGATCTTTTGTTCCGGAGTTTCCGTCGGGGTTGGTGTTTCGGTCGGTGTCGGAGTTACCGTTGGCGTCGGGGTTGGATTTTTCTTTTCCTCAGTTACGCGTTCTGCCTCTTTTAAAGCTTCCTCGATTGCCGCAAGAATTCCCCTGGAGCTGTAGGTTGCGCCGGAAACGGTGTCAACTTCCAGTGTCTGGTTTTTCACAACGTCCTTTGCTGTCTGTTTTGCGCGTTTTAAGAATGCTTCGTCATCTTCACTCTCGGTCACGAGAATTGCCTTGATCGTCTCATCCTGAATGACAACTGCCGTTGTAATGTCTCCCAGATAGCCCTCGCCGGTTCCGTAGTAAATGCCTTCCTCGTATGGGAATTTTCCTTCCGGAATCGTTGTGGTTCCGCCGCTGCTCGTTCCGTTATCCGGAACGGTCTCGCCGTTTGTTGCCTTCTTCGCATTTTCCAGCGCCTGTTTTACTGCGTTCTGGATGCCGCGGGAGCTGTACGTTGCGCCGGATACGAGATCCACATCGGTTTTCTGTCCGTCTACGATGCGGTCCGCTACGACTTTGGCACGGTTGAAGAATGTCTCGTCATCTTCGTTTTCCAGAATCAGTACCGCTTTGATCGTCTGATCCTGCAGGGCTACCGCCACTTTGATGTCTCCCTGGAAACCGGCGGCCGTTCCGTAATAAATTCCGTCCTGATAAGGAAAACTTCCCTTGGATGCAGACGAGTTGTTATTGTTCTGGCCGTTATTCTGACTGTTGTTTCCGTTGTTTGTATTGCCCTGGCTTCCTCCGTTTGTACTGGAAGACCCGTTCACTGCCGCCTGACTTAAGGCACTCCGCACAGCTTCAATAATACCGCGGGAGCTGTATGTCGCGCCGGAGACCGTATCCACATTCGTACTCTGTGTTGAGATAATCGTCGAAATCAGAGAGGAAGCACTGGAAAGGTAGCTTGGCGTATCGCTGTTTTCCACAATATCAATCGAAGCAATTTTTCCGCCGCTGACAACAACACAGACTTTCATTGTGCCGCCAAATCCCGTTCCAGTTCCGTAATACGTTCCATCCCGGTAGGCAGCCGGCTCTTCAATTTTAGATACCGTAACTGTTCCGCCAGCAGAGGCTCCGCCGCCTGCCGCTCCTGATGCGCATGCCGGTTCTGAAGTGTCCTCCTGACCGGTCAGTGCATTTTTCACGGCTGCAAGGATACCTTTTGAACTGAAAGTTGCACCGGAAACCGTGTCCACATCCACACTCTGGGATGCGATGATACGGTCGATAACTCCCTTCGCACGGTTCAGGAAAGCTGCGTCCTCGCCGGGAGCGCTTACAATCGAGATCGACTGAATCGTTTTGTCTTTCAATACGACAGAGACTGTAATCGTACCGCCAAAACCTGTTCCGCTTCCTTCGTACGTTCCGTCCGCCAGCTCAAAGCTGCCGGAACCGACGGCTGCGACAAGTTCTGCTTCGGTATCGGTTGTCTTTTTTGTATCGTCCTTCTTTTTTGTATCATCTTTCTTTTCCGCTGCATCGGTATCCTGTTCCGGCTCCGGTGTCACCAGTGCTTCCGGCTGCTCTACGGCGTAAACCGGTGCAGTGTAGCCGTTCAGCGAAATACCGGCACAGGCTGCTACGATAACTGCCGCGAGAGCCGGTGCAAATGCTGTCAGTTTTTTCCATTTTCCCATGGTTATGTATCACCGTCTTTCCTGATAATGTTTGTCTCGTGATCGGATGCGAAATCGTCAGCAATTCCTTCGGTTACATACAGAACGCCGTCCTCATCCTCCAGAATGGTGTCAAATTCATCGCTGTGTGCACGCCAGTATTCGGCCGCCTTGTCCTTCCCCATGATGAAAAGAGAAGTAGAAAGGCCATCCGCCAGTGTTCCGTCAGCACTTACGATCGTCACCGACACCAGACCGTTATTTGCCGGATGACCGGTCGATGGGTCGATGATGTGATGATATTTCATGCCGTCCTGTTCGAAATACCGCTCATAGCCGCCAGAAGTAATAACCGCCCGGTCGGCCGTCGAGAGAATGCCGAGATAATCATCCTCCGCTTCCGGACTCTGCACGGCAACACGCCATTTGCTGCCATCCGTTTTCGTGCCGACAACCTGAACGTTTCCACCGAGGTTGATGAGCCCGCTCGTCACACCGCATTCCCGGTAAATATCCGCAATTCTGCCGGATGTATAACCCTTTGCGATTCCGCCGAAGTCAATTTTCATGCCGTCCTTGGCAAAGCTGATCGATGCGCTGTCCTTGTCGTAAAGAATGTCATTGGCATCGGTCAGCGGAAGGAGGCTTTCGATCGTCTCATCCGAAGGAATCGTATAATTTCCGGTTGTAAAACCCCAGGCGTCCATGATCGGATAAATTGCGATGTCGAAAACGCCGTTTGTGCTGTCATACAGATCCAGCGAGCGTTCCAGCAGATAGGTGGTATCCTCCGATAAGGTTCCGCCGCCGTTTGCATTGATCTGCGCTACTTCACTCGTCTCCTCTCCGGTCGACAGAAGTGCATCCAGCCGCTCAATCTCCTGCTGCGCCTGATCCACCGCCGTTTCTGCATTCGGACCATAGGCAGTGACCGTCATGTACGTATCCATCGCAAAAATATCTCGGCTGCTCGATGCATCTGCGGCATCGGAAGAAGCTGTGGATGATGCGGATTTCTGCGTGGAATTCTCTTCCGAAGCGTCAGAACTGCTCGAAGACTCCGAAACAGACGCCGACTGTGTCTGACTTTCACTGCTCTCCGGCTGCGCTGCTGTCCCCGCACCGGAACATCCACCGACCGTCATCACCATGGCAAGACAAAATGCTGCAACAATTTTCTTTTTCATAAATAAAACTCCATTTTTTCTTATGTTAGGAAATTCTAACTTTGGTATTATAACATTAACTTGTAACTTACGCTATGAATTACTTGATAAAAGTTTTTCAATTAGCGTTCTGTATCTGATAAATTTTCTCATTTTATGTACTCTAAATCAAGTGGATTTTACTGGAATTCAAGCACCGATATACAAAAAGCCCCCACAGCCGCATTGCTGCGGCCGCGGGGGCTTTAGAAATAACATTTTCAGAAATTACATATGATCGTGGCAGGTACGTGCAATTACGTCCATCTGCTGCTCTTTTGTCAGGTCGATGAATTTAACTGCATAGCCGGATACACGGATTGTGAAGTTTGCATACTCCGGTTTCTCCGGGTGCTCCATTGCGTCGATCAGTTTTTCGGTTCCGAATACGTTTACGTTCAGGTGATGTGCACCCTGCTCGAAGTATCCGTCCAGAACGTGTACCAGGTTCTCGGTACGCTCTTCGTCGTTGTGGCCGAGTGCGCCCGGGTTGATGGTCTGGGTGTTGGAGATTCCGTCCAGAGCGTCCTCATACGGCAGTTTTGCTACAGAGTTCAGGGAAGCAAGAAGTCCGCTCTTCTCTGCGCCGTAAGACGGGTTAGCTCCTGGAGACAGAGGCTCACCGGCTTTTCTTCCGTCCGGCAGAGAACCAGTTGCTTTACCATATACAACGTTGGAAGTAATGGTAAGGATAGAGGTAGTCGGCTCAGAATCACGATAGGTATGGCAGTATTTCAGTTTGTCCATGAAGGTACGAAGCAGCCATACAGCGATCTCGTCTGCTCTGTCATCGTCGTTGCCGTATCTTGGGAAGTCGCCGGTTGTCTCGAAGTCAACAGCCATTCCTTCTTCGTCACGGATAACTTTAACTTTAGCGTATTTGATTGCGCTTAAGGAGTCTACTACGTGAGAGAATCCTGCGATACCGGTTGCGAAGGTACGTCTTACATCGGTGTCGATCAGAGCCATCTCTGCTGCCTCATAGTAGTATTTGTCATGCATGTAATGGATCATGTTCAGAGTTCCAACGTACAGATGAGCCAGCCAGTCCATCATAACGTCGTATTTCTTCATAACCTCATCATAGTCCAGATACTCGCTGGTGATCGGCTGATATTCCGGAGCAACCTGCTGTTTTGTCTTCTCGTCTTTACCGCCATTGATAGCGTACAGAAGGCATTTTGCAAGGTTTGCACGAGCGCCGAAGAACTGGATCTCCTTACCGGTCTCGGTAGCAGATACACAGCAGCAGATGGAGTAATCATCGCCCCATACCGGACGCATTACATCATCGTTCTCATACTGGATGGAGCTTGTCTGTACAGAAATATGAGCTGCATATTTTTTGAAAGCTTCCGGAAGGTGCTCAGAGTACAGAACAGTAAGGTTCGGCTCTGGGGACGGTCCCATGTTTTCCAGTGTATGCAGGAAACGGAAATCGTTCTTTGTAACAATAGAACGTCCGTCGATTCCCATACCGGCAACTTCCAGAGTAGCCCATACCGGGTCACCGGAGAACAGCTGATTGTAAGACGGAATTCTTGCGAATTTAACCATACGGAATTTCATTACCAGATGGTCAATCAGCTCCTGAGCTTCTTTCTCAGTCAGGATTCCTTTTTCAATATCTCTTTCGATGTAGATGTCAAGGAAAGTAGATACACGGCCAACGCTCATTGCAGCACCGTTCTGAGTTTTGATAGCTGCAAGGTATCCGAAGTACAGCCACTGAACAGCTTCTCTTGCGTTCTTAGCCGGCTCGGAAATGTCATAGCCATAGGACTGTGCCATAACTTTCATATCCTGCAGTGCTCTGACCTGGTCAGCGATCTCTTCTCTTAACTGGAAGTCACCACGACGCATTCCCTGACGATTTGTTGCAGCGAAGTCTGCTTTTTTGCGCTCGATCAGGTAATCAATACCGTACAGAGCAACACGACGGTAGTCGCCTACGATACGGCCACGGCCATAGGTATCCGGCAGACCTGTCAGAATTTTATTGTGACGGGCTTTCATCATCTCTGGTGTGTAGATGTCGAATACACCCTGGTTATGTGTTTTGTGATATTTAGTGAAAATTTCATGAAGCTTCTCGCTTGGTTTGTAGCCGTAAGTCTCGCAGGACTGCTCAGCCATTTTAATTCCACCATACGGCATAAATGCACGTTTCAGCGGTTTGTCTGTCTGAAGACCAACTACCTGCTCCAGATCTTTCATGCTGTCATCGATATATGCTGCGCCGTAAGCTGTGATTCCGCTTACAACGTCTGTCTCCATATCCAGAACGCCGCCTTTTGCACGCTCTTCTTTCTGGAGTTCCTGTAATTTGCCCCACAGACGGTCTGTAGCCTCTGTTGGTCCCTCCAGGAATTTCTCATCTCCGTCATATGGAGTATAGTTGTTCTGAATAAAGTCACGTACGTCGATGCCTTCTTTCCAGAGTCTTCCGGTAAAGCCATCCCACTGTTCAAATTCTCTCATTTGCTTTGTTCCTTTCTGGTGTTATTTTGTTTCGTCACGCTCCGGCATCTTCTTTGCACCGGGCATGAACACCTCCGCATGCATAATATAACAAATCTCTGCTTTCCGCGCAAGATATGCACTTGAAAAAATACAAGGAAAACCACAAAATCTTGTATTTTTATAAGAACAAAATCTACATGTGGCGCTTTTCTTTTATTCCCCGTATCCGATTTCATATATCTGCTCTGCAAAGTCACAAATAACATATGTTCCATCGGAAAATTCACTCTTCTGTACGCTTCCGTCCGCCGTCATACACTCGTGGCGTACCAGTTCCAGGAGTGCCGTTTTTTCATGCAGCTCCGTTACAACGCGGCATCTTTCTGTCATCTCTTCCAGACTGATTTTCTCCCCGTCAAATGCACCATCTGTATTCGGATATGCGCCGTCCCGTACAAGATACGGTGCACCGCCTGCAAGAAGCGCATACAGCATATAGTCCTCGTCTTTTGAAACATGGTCCATCATCCACGGCTCGATTACGCAGTCATGATACACAAGATTAAAGAGCGGCACCGGGATTCCTTTTTTCGGTGTCTCTGCCGGGCGCAGCATAAAGTCGTACGGCGCATAATGGCAGAATACCAGATACGGAACGGCCCAGTCGCTGACCTCCTCGGAGCTTGAGAGAATCCCCTGTGATAGCAGCCAGGAGAAGCAGTTTCCGCGGTACGTATAGCAGTCTCTTCTCGTCATCACATGCTCCGGATTTGCGCACTCGTCGCCCTCGTTGCACGTAAACACATCGAGGTATGCACCGTCAAGCCGGATTCCGTTTTTCTTCAGCTCGGCAAAATTCCGTTTCACATAGAACGGTGCCTGCGTTGCACAGAGATAGCTCTGCGGTCCGCCCGCCCAGTAACTGTGTCCCGGTATCGTTCTATCCGGAAGGCGGCAGGCATAATTTTCATCGTAGCTCGGCGCTGCATGGTAATAATCGCGGTACTGGTCGTGAATACCGAATTTGTAGCCGAAATCATGCATCGTATCGACAAGCGATTTCATGTCTTCCCATCCGCCGGCCGCTTGGCATGCCGGTGTGTAGTCCGGATGCTGGTTGTCATACCCCGGTTCTGCCCAGCCGTCCAGATGAAGATAGACTTTCTCTACGCCGAGATCATGAATTTCGCGGATCTGCTGTTCGCGCACGGAAAACGGCACTACGCGGTTATTTTTCTCCGGATTCTGCGGATCGAAAAAGCCGGACTCCGGCTGCACAACCGTCTTGATTCCCGTATGAACAAAACACGTTCCCACAAGATCGTGAATGGACGGATTCTGTACTGCCTTTTCTTTCAAAGTGCGCAGATGGCCCTGTTCCCGTACATACTGACGGTATATTTTGCAGAGGTCGTTATAATCGCAGTCATTTAAAAACGTATAACGGAATACGCGGCGGTAATTCATTGTTCCAAGGCTTGGCTCCAGCCATGCCCCCACGCTGGTATACGGGCCGCCTGCCGGGTGCTCTGCCTGATAACCGGCGTTCCACGGTGTTGTACAGATCGCTGTATAGCCGCATCTTTCCTTCACCTGGCCAAACCACGGCATATAGCCGCCGGAGGTCTCAAATCTGCCGTCAAACGAAAGCTTTCCAAGTTCCGTCTTCCAGGTATTCGGAATCAGAAGTCCCTGTCCCTCGGTAAGGAGTGTATACCAGTCATCGCGCCCGTTTGTAAACTCCATTGCCGTCGGCCACAGCACCTTTACCGGATGCAGTCCCTCCTCGCAGAGCGGAATCCACTCCATCCAAAATGTTTCATCCACAGCTTCGATCCAGATAATCGTCTCGAAGGCATACGGTGTTCCCGCAAATCCCGCATAACGGCTCCGGATGCCGCATCCGACGCCGAAGGAATAGACCTCATGGGAAATCTCCTCTGCATCCAGGAAACGGTATGTTCCCTCTGCAAAAATCAGTTCCGGTGTCTTTTTCGGATCCGTATTCCAGACAACGCCGTCTTTTTCGATCCTAAGTCCCAGCGTCTCTTCATCGAGCATCACAGCAAGCGATCCGCTTTCTATTTTTTTCATCGTGTGATATTCCCCTTTTTCTTTATCATATGCGTTCCAAACACCAGAAAGGCGCAGAGAACCCGTCCGCCTTTCTCTGCACGGTTCCGGATTTTCTGCGCCTTTTTCCACCTAACTTACATAATCTCTTCTTTTTCTACGACTTTACCGTCTCTCCAAATTCTCTCCAGATCGTAGAACAGGCGGTTCTCCTCATCAAAGATGTGGATGACAACATCGCCGTAGTCCATCAGAATCCAGTTTGCGGTCTGATAGCCTTCGATCTGTTTTGGATGTACGCCGGCTTTTCCGAGTACCTCCTCCACGTTGTCTGCCATCGCCTGTACCTGGTTACGGTTGCTTCCGCTGGCGATCATGAAATAATCTGCCAGGGTAGAAACATGTGTAATGTCCAGAATGCGGACATCCATTGCTTTTTTATCTTCCAGTGCTTCCAGTGCAAGTTTTGCAGTCTGTTTTGCTTCGCTCATTTATACTTCCTCCTTTGCCGTCCGTTCCCGGTGCAGTGCCTCATAGAACTGATATGCCTGCTCCGTCATCGGGTCCATCGTCTTCGGGTTTTCCGACAGATACGCCATACTGTCTTTTAAAATTTCATACATGCATTCGTCGATATCGGTGAATGCCAGCTTCCGAAGGCGGGTAAGATGAGGCGCCTTGTTTCGTGCCGGCTCGATATAATCTGCGATATAGATGATCTTCTCCAGCAATGTCATATCTTCTTTTCCTGTCGTATGCCAGGTGATGGCGCTTAAGATCTCCGGATCTTCCACCTTATACTTGTCCTTCGCCAGAAATGCACCGAGCTTGGCATGGATCAAAAACGGATTGTTCCGCTCAAACTCAGTGATTTCAATCTTATTTTTCTCACACATGGTGATTTTTTTCTTATTCGGAATGCATTTTGCACAGTCGTGAAGCAGTCCCGCGACACGGGCTTTTTCGAGATCCTCGCCCCATACCATCGCCATGGATGATGCGGTAAACATCACACCGAGCGTGTGATGATAGCGGTCTTCATCGACTTCCTTCTGGAGTTTTTTGTCCAGTTTCCATAAATCGTACTGTTCCATCCTGCTCTTCCTCTAATCCTGATAGATTTTCTGCTCCTGAATGTAGGAAATCACAGAATCCGGCAGATAGTATTTCACGGATTTTCCTTCCCGGATCCATTCCCGCAGTTCGTGGGAAGAAACATCCAGATTCGGTGTGTCGAGTTTCAGAAAGGTACCGTGAAGTTTTTCTGCATTTCGTTCCATACAGGCCAGAAGCTCTTCCTCTTTTGCCCGATCCCTGGTCGCCACAAGGATCTTTGCCGCGGCGCAGATCCGCTCTGGATTTTTCCACTCATCAAAATAGAACAGGGAATCCGCTCCAATGATAAAGTAAAACTCCGTGCCCGGATGTTCCTTCCGCATCGCCTCAAGCGTCCGATAACTGTAGGTATAGCCCTCATCTTTCATCTCTTTGGTGCAGAGCACAAAATGCGGATTGGATGCGATGGCACGGCGCACCATCTCGACACGCTGTGCATCCTTTGCCTGTCCCGCCCGGTTCCGCTTATGTGGCGGATTTCCGGCCGGAAGAAACCAGACTTCATCAAGCCCGACCTGCTCGTACGCCGCCTCGCCAAGGATCAGATGACCGATATGAATGGGATCGAATGTGCCTCCCATAATGCCAATTTTTCTGTTTTTCTTTTCCATACGTTTTCCTCAAAAAGCGCCGGAACTGCAGCGGTATGCTCCGGTCCCGGCGGTTCTTTCCTGCGGATTATTTCGGAAGCTGAATTTTCTTTTTCTCTTTTTTGCCCTCTTTGTACAGCACGATCTTTTTGCCGATCACCTGTACGACCTGGGAATTGGTGCGTTCTGCCAGAACTTCTGCGATCTCTCTTGGATCATCGAGGCAGTTCTGCAGTACATTGATTTTAATTAGTTCTCTCGCCTCAAGTGCCTCTGCTACAGCAGCGGTATGCTCCGGCGTGATGCTGCTTTTTCCTACCTGCAGGATCGGTTCCATGGTCATGGCAAGGCCTTTCAGGTATGCTCTCTGCTTGCTGGTCATACGTCTCCTCCTTCGTTATTTATTCGTTCTATTTATAATAATCAAATTCAAATCCATACATCTTGACGGTATCGCCTTCCTGGATGCCGGCCTGCTCGAGTTCGTCTAAGATACCGGTATCTTTTAAGAACCGCTGGAAGAAAGCAAAACCTTTCTCGGAATCCAGATTGGTGTAGCCGAGCATTTTCTCGATCTTCGGTCCCTCGATGATGAAGCGGTGCTCGTCCTCCGGGTCCTGCTCGACGGTGTACGGCAGGTTCTCGGCAAGAAGCATATCCTCCGGGAAGAATTCCTGCTCGAAGACCATACGCTCTTTCGGAAGCTCATCGAGTTTTTTCTGTACGGCATATAAAAGCTCTTTTAAGCCTTTTCCGCTGACGGCAGAAATCGGATAAACCGGGATGCCTTTCGGCTCGAACTCTTTTTTCAGACGTTCCACCGGATCCTCTTCGCCCTCTTCTACATAGATCGCATCGGTCTTATTGGCCGCGATGATCTGCGGGCGTTTTGCGATCTCCGGGTTATAGGCTTCGAGCTCTTTGTTGATCTTGTTGATATCATCCACCGGATCTCTTCCCTCGGTCGATGCAACGTCTACTACATGGATCATCACGCGGGTTCTCTCGATGTGGCGCAGGAATTCATGGCCGAGGCCGACTCCTTCCGATGCACCCTCGATCAGTCCCGGGATATCTGCGATAACAAATCCGCTGCAGCCCTCAAGGTCTACGACACCGAGGTTCGGGGAAAGTGTGGTAAAGTGATAATTTGCGATTTTCGGTTCTGCATTTGTCACACGGGAAAGAAGGGTCGATTTTCCAACGTTCGGGAAGCCGACGAGTCCGACGTCCGCGATGACTTTCAGTTCCATTCTTACTTCCAGCTCCTGTGCCGGCTGGCCTGGCTGGGCGTATTTCGGAACCTGCATGGTAGCGGTTGCGTAATGCATATTTCCGTTTCCGCCTTTTCCGCCTTTTAATACAACCTGACGGCGGTTTTCACCGGACATATCTGCGATGACTTTTCCGCTCGCAGCGTCCATAATGACGGTTCCTTCCGGTACTTTCAGGACAATATCTGCGCCGTTTCCGCCATGGCATCTGCGTTTTCCGCCCGGCTCGCCGTCGGTAGCAGAAAACTTTCTTCTGTGGCGGTAATCAACCAGTGTATTCAGTCCTTCGTCAACTTCAAAAATAACGTCTCCGCCTTTGCCGCCATCGCCGCCGTCCGGCCCGCCGTTCGGTACAAAAAGCTCTCTGCGGAAACTGACATGTCCGTCTCCGCCCTTACCGGAGCGGATCAGAATTTTTGCTCTGTCTGCAAACATGGTATTCTCCTGTCTTGTTTTATCTAAATCCAAATCGGTCTGTTGGACCTTTAATTATTATTAACAAAAACGGCTTCAAACCTCTTAAGATTTGAAGCCGCACCTTTGTCTTACTCTTCTGTTGCTACCGGATATACGGAAACCTGTTTTTTGTCACGTCCTTTTCTTTCGAAAGCTACGCGTCCGTCAACCATAGCGAATAAGGTATCGTCTTTTCCGATTCCTACGTTCACGCCTGGATGAATCTTTGTTCCACGCTGTCTGTAAAGAATGTTTCCAGCCTTTACAACCTGTCCGTCAGCTCTTTTTGCTCCTAATCTCTTGGACTCGGAATCTCTACCGTTCTTGGTAGAACCAACTCCTTTTTTATGAGCGAAAATCTGAAGGTTCATATTTAACATGGTATTACACCTCCTTGAATGCGATCTCTAAGTATTGTGCTCCATAATCGCGGCGGATACTTTCGAGGCCCAGCAAAAGTGATTTTACAAGAAGTGCGGTACTTTCAGAATACCCATTCGGGAATGAAAAATACACGTATCCATCTCCAGCTTCACTTATAATCAGATCCTCTGTCAATGTTTCCACGGAATTTACGGTGTTTACAATCAATGCGGAGACAGCGGCACAGATGATATCCTGCCCTTCCTCTGCATAGCCTGCATGACCGTTTGACTCCACGGAGATGTACTCGCCGTCAGACTCTGTTACGGTTATACAAATCATAAGACTTAAGCGTTGATTTTTTCAATCTTCACTTCAGTGTACTGCTGTCTGTGACCGTTTTTCTTATGATAACCAGTTTTTCTCTTATACTTGTAAACGATAACTTTTTTGCCTTTACCGTTTCCAACTACAGATGCGGTTACGGATGCATTTTTAACGTCCTCGCCAACTTTCAGTCCGTCATTGCTTACTGCAAGTACCTGATCAAAAGTTACGGTTTCTCCAGCTTCAACGCCAAGTTTCTCTACTCGGATAACATCGCCTTCAGCTACCTTGTACTGTTTACCACCTGTTGCAATAATTGCGTACATATGGCACCTCCCTATCAATTACTCGCCAGATTCGGTGGTCTTTCGACTCTTTTACCTCTCTGTGCGGCATACTTCTACAATATATCATCACGTCTGCTGTTTGTCAATAGTATTTTTCAGGAAATTGCAGATTTTTTTTCACATGCAATTGCCAGTGCGCCAGGTCCGATGTGGCAGGCAACGCTTAAGGACAGTGGATGCGCATCGACTTCAAAATCCGGGAAGGCTTCTTTTACTTCGACAATCCATCCATCGATTACTTCTTTGTCGTTTGCGGTATAGGCAATGTGAAGTCCCATGATGCCGGCTGCACGCTCTTTTGCGAAGCGTTTGTCCATATCTTTTTTCATAGCCTTGATCATGGCTTTCTTTGCCTGTTTCACACCGCGCGCTTTTTCAAACGCGTCAAGCTTCTCTCCCTGGATCGTCAGCACCGGTTTGATATTTAAAACGGTTCCGATCATGGCTGCTGCCGGCGTAACGCGGCCGCCTTTTTTCAGGTATTTTAACGTATCTACCATAATATAGATACTTGCATCCAGCGCATCCTCTTCCAGAATTGCTTTGATGTCTTTTGCTGCCACGCCGCGGTTTGCCATTTTCTTTGCATCCAGAACAGACTGCTGCTGCGTAACGGAGATTCTCTGGTTGTTGACAACCTGCACTTTTCCTTCGTAGTCCTCGGACAGCACGGTCGCTGTATCACAGGAGGTGGAAAGGCCGCTTGACATCGGAATGTAAACAATGTCATCGTACTCTTCGAGAATTTTGTTCCAGAAATCCATCAGATCTCCCGGAGACGGCTGAGATGTGGAAACAGCCGCATCCTCTGCCAGAATCTCGTAAAACTGTTCCTGTGTCAGGTCGATATCCTCAAACTGGATTTTTCCGCGCATGAAGAAAGGCATCGGAAGGACAAAAACGCCCAGCTCTTTCGCCTGACTCTGTGTAATACCGCTGTTGCTGTCGGTAGCAATAGCTGTTCTTGCCATAGTTCTTATTCCTGCTGTCTCTTTTTAGAGAAACAGCTTTTCCTTTCTGTAATATCGTGTAACGCTTGATTTGCTGTTATTCTATCATAAATCGTACCTGTTTTCTACCCGGCTTGGACATTTCTGCAAAATTGCCCAAACTGCTTTTGATTCTTTTTACATCATACCAATACCAAGGAAAAACAGTCCGCCAAGGATCAGCAGAATGGTCGGAATTACGATTTTTGCAATGGTCTTTTTTCTTCTCTCCTTCGGGAAAAATCCTTCGCTTTTTGTCTGCTGGTACATCAGAAGACGGCTTCCCATATAAAGACCGATCGGCATCAGCGCCGCTTCGATCAGATACATGCCGATGTATGTTTCCGTTGCGTATCCGCTGCCTGCTGCTGCGTTCCCCTGCGAGAACATATAGAGGAAGCTTGCCGCAATGCTCGCCACAATCGTCGATGCGTTATGGACGAAATGAAACAGCGAGCTGTAAAACATGTTGTCGGTCTTCATCCGCACATACGAGAGAACGATTCCCATCATCATCATCGGAAGAAAACGGACGATGCTCATGTGGAAAGCGCCAAAATAAACGCCCATCAGAAGCAGCATCACCCATTTCTTTTTGATTCCGCGCAGGCTGTACTGCAGAAGACCACGGTGCAGTGCTTCTTCACAGATGGCCGGTGTCAGCGCAACGACAAGCAGCTCGCCGAAACAGGAAAGGTCCGCCATACTGCTGTCCATGGATTCCGAGAGGCTTGCGTATTCCTGCGGGAAAATCCATTCCATCAGAAGGAAAAGGGCAAGCACACCGCGGTACGTCACATACCACATCAGAATGGTTCCGAGGATTCCGGCTCCATCCGGCTTTTTTAATGGGAACACTTCTTTTAACGGAATATGAAGTGCCCGTACGACGAGAATGGATCCGATCAGGAATACAATGATCTCGTCCAGCGCATTTCCATACATCCCGCCTGCAAGAACCAGCGGGATTCCGGCGAGATTAAAAAGAACCATCAGAAAGGCAAACACCAGCAGGCCCTGCCATGGTTTCAGTATCTTTTCTTTTTCCACCGGATGCGGCCGTTTTGCCGGCATCTGGTTTCGAAAGGGTTCGTAAAGATATGGGGTATCATTTTCATTGAGGTGAATCGGTTTCTTTTGTGGTTCCATATTCATTCCTCCTTTGTAAGGTCACTGTCATTTCATCTGTTCTGCCAGCGGCCGGCGGATTTTCTTTCTCGTCAGTTCCACGAGATGAAGCGCCGTCATATCCACAACTTTGGTCGGAACGGGATCTTCCCGTACAAGACCCTGCAGGAAGCCGAGAAGGCGCTCCTCCTGCTCTTTTTCCGGCATGTTGATAAAGTCAACCAGGATCAGACCGGAAATCCCGCGCAGGCGGATCTGGCGGGCGATTTCGCGGGCTGCCTCCTGGTTTACGCTGTACAGAAACGTATTTTTCCGTCCGCCGAGCTGCTTTCCGCTATTCACATCGATCGCGGTCAGCGCTTCGGTCGGTTCGATCACGAGGAATCCGCCGGAAGGCAGATCCACACGTTTGTCGAGTGCCTGTTTTACGTGATTTTCGAGATTTTCTTTCTTTGTCAGTGTGGTAAGCTGATCCTCATACCAGGTCAAGCGGCAGTCGTGAAAATCATGGCGCTCCAGATATTCTCTGCAGATCTCATACGTTTCTCTGTCATCTGTCACAAGTTCTGAAACTGACGGTGCATACCGTTTGACGAGCTCCGGCACGGCATCTGACGCCCGATACAGGCAGGAGTACAGGCTCCGCATCGTTCCATACTGGACAATCCGCGCGAGTTTTTCGGACAGCTCGAGATATTCCTGCCGGATCTCTTCTTCCGAAGCATCAGCGGATGCGGTGCGGAAGATCACGCCAAACGGAAGGCTTCCGCCGGAAAGCTCCGGAAACATCCGGCTTCCCAGTTCTTTTAACCGTTTTTTCTGCTCCGGCAGAAGGCGTCCCGAGCATGAGATTTCCGGCTTTCCATAATAGAGCGCCAGGGCACTTCCCGAAAGAGAAAGTTCTGCTGTCGCCGACGGAAGCTTCGTTTTCTGCGCTTCCCGCTGGATCTGCACGACAATTTCATCTCCGACATGCAGTTCCGTTCCCGGTGCTTTTTTCAGAAGATACCCTTCTTTTACACGGGACAGATCAAGAAAACAGCTCTGCTGCTCCGCAAACGAGACAAATGCCCCGCGGATCCCGGGCGCCAGTTTTTCCACCCGGCCGACATAGATATTGCCAAGCAGCGTTTCCTTCTCCCTGCAGAGGGCCGTCAGTTCGACCGGTCTTTCTCCTTCCACCAGCGTGTGTACCAGGTAATCTTTTCCCTCCCACGGCAGATGGGCAATGACAACTCGTTTACTCAACTTCTTCTCCTAATGCTTCCAGCGGAACCAGCTTTCGCTCTTCTTCCGTTCCGATGTCTGCGTAAACTTCCTCGCGCAGAATCGTGTATGCAAACGGCGGCAGTTCAACCCCGCACCATTTGCAGAACGCTTCCATCACGAGCTCCGGTTTCAGGTTCGAAACACTTCCGGTGGAGAGCTGCATCCAGACACCGCTTTTCTTTGCTTTCATATCGTAAATCCATGGGCGGATATCGGTCAGCTTTTCGCTTCGTTTTGTCTTTCGCATGATCTCAATCTGCGGAAGTGCAAAAAACACCGGTACTTTCGTTTCCAGATCAATCTCCGGCATTTTTCCCTCGCGGAACTGCACGAGATAATCGGCTCCTGCTACGAGAGACATTGCCTTGCTTGCTTTTCCATCCGGCACATGGCGGGCGGAAACGACTTCCATTCCCTCAACCATCGTCGCATTCAGACGTTTTACAATCTCGTCGGTTTTCATATCTTCCGCGAGCACCATATCGAAATATTCACCGGTGCTGCTGATGCCGACACCGAGCGGAGAAGCAAACGACAGCAGCATGTGCGGGCTGAAGCCCTCGGAATAAGCGATCGGAAGTTCTGCACGGCGGATTGCTTTCTGGAAGTAACGCATCACATCCAGATGACCCACAAATTTCATCACACCTGTTTTGGCAAACTTAATTCTGATTTTCATAGCAGACACCTCCTCCGAATGATTTTGCTCCGCAGCCGGAACACTGCATCTTACAGTTCGGGGTAACGGTTTCTTTCTGTGCCCGCTCCCATTCGCGGATCAGGAATTTTTTCGTCACGCCGATATCAAGGAAATCCCACGGAAGGATCTCATCGGTGCTGCGCTCGCGGCAGGCATAGAACGAAACGTCAATGCCGGTCTCTGCAAACGCTTCTTCCCAGGCATCTTTCCGGAAATACTCGGACCAGGCATCGAAAATAGCACCTTTTCGGTACGCTTTTTCAATAACTTCGGCACATTTCCGGTCACCGCGTGCAAGGAATCCCTCCAGAAGGGAAATATCTGCCTCATGATAAATGTAACGGATGCTCTTCTGATTCAGCTGTGCGCGGACCTCTGCCTTTACAATCGCCGCTTTGTCAAGAAACTCCCTCTCCGTGTTCATCGGTGCCCACTGGAACGGAGTGAACGGCTTCGGAATAAAGAACGAGGAGCTTGCCGTAATCTGGCATTTTCCGTTTCTCTGGTCTTTCGGAATCTCATAGTAACGCTCTGCGATCTTTTCCGCCAGATGCGCAATTCCTTTGATATCATCCTCGGTCTCGGTCGGAAGGCCCAGCATGAAATACAGTTTTACTTTATTCCAGCCGCCCTCAAACGCTTTTCCGGCTCCGTCGAGAATGACTTCCTCGGTCAGACCTTTATTAATAACATTCCGCATCCGCTGGCTTCCCGCCTCCGGTGCGAAGGTCAGGCTGCTCTTTTTGATATCCTGTACCTTGCTCATGACATCGAGGGAAAATGCGTCGATTCGAAGAGACGGAAGGGAAATATTGACACCTTTTTCCGGGCAGCTGTCGATCAGATAGTTGACAAGCTCCGGAAGATGGCTGTAATCACTCGAGCTCAAAGAACTCAACGAAATCTCATCGTGGCCGGTATTGCGCAGCATATGGGTCGCAAGTTCTTTTAACTTCTCCACATCGCGCTCTCTTGTCGGACGGTACACCATACCCGCCTGGCAGAAACGGCAGCCGCGGATACAGCCGCGCTGGATCTCCAGAACGACACGGTCCTGTGTTGCCTTGATAAACGGCACGACCGGTTTCTCCGGATACGTTGCCTCGGTCATATCCATGACGAGCTGTTTTTTGATCTTTTCCGGTGCTTCCGGAATGGACGGCGTAAAGGCCGCGATCGTTCCGTCCTCGTGGTACGTTACTTCATAAAACTGCGGTACGTAAATACCAGGGATCCGGCATGCCTTTTTCAGGAAATCCTGACGGGTTCCGCCGTTCTTTTTATTTTCCAGATACGTGTCAAAAAGCTTGTCGTACACAACCTCGCCCTCTCCGATGTAAAACAGATCGAAGAACGGAGCGATCGGCTCCGGATTGTACGTACACGGGCCGCCGCCGATAACGATCGGGTCCTCGTCGGTACGCTCCACCGCATGCAGCGGGATTCCGGCAAGGTCGAGCGCCTGCAGAACGTTCGTATAACACATCTCATACTGCAGGGTGATAAACAGGAAATCCTCGTTTTTCACCGGCTCCTGGGATTCCAGGCCGAACAGCGGAATGCTCTGTTCCCGCATCACGCGGTCCAGATCCGGCCATGGGGAATAGACACGCTCACACCACATGTCCTCACGTTTGTTAAACATATCGTACAGGATCTGGATGCCAAGGTGGGACATACCGATCTCATACACATCCGGGAACAGGAATGCGCCGCGCAGGGCTACTTTCTCTTTGTCTTTTACGACACTATTGAATTCATTTCCAATGTATCGCGCAGGCTGCTCAATCTGGAGCAGCACTTCTTCTGGCAATGCTAATTTTCTCATGCAATTCTCTCACTTGTTCTTATTTTTATTTGTCCAGATACGCCGCAAGCAGTTCCAGCGTATTCTTCACGCCGTCCACATGGCTTCTCTCATATCCATGGGATGCGTACACACCGGCGCCGATCAGGGCATGGCGTGCGTCTGCGCCGCCGCGGAGCGTTGCCTCCACGTCAGAGCCGTAGTGCGGGTAAACATCCGCCGCATAGTCGATTCCGTTTGCTTTTGCCGCCGCAATCAGCTCACCGGTAAAATCGTAGCTGTAAGGGCCGCCGCTGTCTTTGACGCAGATGGATACCTGATGCTCTTTACACTCCAGTCCGTCGCCGACACAGCCCATATCAACAGAAAGGATATCCGTCACACCCTCCGGCACGGAAGCAGATCCGCCGTGGCCGACTTCTTCGTACACGGTGATGTGCTGATAAACCGGACGGGACGGTGTGATATTTTCTTCTTTTAAATACTTCGCATAGCCGAGCAGGATTGCAACGCTCAGTTTATCATCGAGAAAACGGCTCTTGATGTATCCCTTCTCGGTGATGCGGGTTCTCGTCTCAAAGCAGACGATATCACCGGTCTCGATGCCGAGCGCTTTTGTCTCCTCTTTGGAGAAGACCATCTCATCCAGAACGACCTCCATATTGTCGTAGGTGCGGTCCTGCTGGTCGTAGGAACCGTTGACATGGATCGACGGGTTGTTCATCTGGAAGCAGCCCTCGTACCGTTTTCCGTCTCTTGTGATGACAACGCAGTTTTCCGTCTCCGCATTGTTCGGATTCATACCGCCGAGCGCGGTGAGACGAAGACGGCCGTTTCCTTTCACTTCCGCTACCATGCCGCCGAGCGTATCGGTATGTGTCTCCACAAGGACACCGCCGTTTCCTTCACAGCCTTTGGCAAGCTGCACCAGAAGGCCGCCCTTTGTGGTGATCACCGGCGCATAGCCCATCGCTTCGTACTCTGCTTTCAGCCATGCAATGGCATCTTTCGTGTAGCCGGTCGGGCTGTCGATGGAGAGCAGTTTTTTCAGTTTCTCTGTTATAAAATCAACATAAACCTTTGTATTTTTCATGTTTCTTCCTCCATTTTTGTTTCTGTTTTTTCTTCTTTTTTCGAAACATTTTGAAACAGAAACTGCAGATTTTTTTCTTTCCGAAAAAAGATCCTGCCCTTCATCATACCACAGAAATAAATTGGATACAACCATCGGAAAACGGAAAAATGGAAATAAGGAAAATGTAACTGGACAAACTACCCTATGCCATGCTATGTTTGAAGAGGGGGATACATTATTAGCTGTTATTCAAAAAAGTTTCTTCTATAATAAAATAAAGGTCGCCTCAAATTCAAATAAAGGAGCAAAAAAATGGACACAAAAGAACAGGCATCGCAGCCTGCATTACAAACGTTAAAAGAATATGCTGTCATTACCGCAGCTGTTCTGATCATGGACATTGGAATTTATGTTTTTAAATTCCCTAATAATTTTTCTTTCGGCGGTGTATCCGGTATGGCCGTTGTCATCTGCCGGTTTCTTCCGTTCACTGCCTCACAGATCAACCTTTTTATCAACCTGCTGCTTCTGCTGGTTGGTTTTGCTGTGCTGGGGCGGAACTTCGGCGTCAAGACAGCCTACGTGACCGTGCTTTCCTCGGTTCTTCTGAACATTTTTGAAAAGCTGTTTCCGATGGCACATCCGCTTACCGATGAGATCATGCTGGAGCTCTGCTTTGCCATTATTCTTCCGGCACTGGCGGCAGCACTGCTGTTTTTTGAGAATGCCTCCGGCGGCGGCACAGACATCATCGCCATGATTATTAAAAAATATTCTACAATGAATATTTCCACTGCCCTGCTGGTGACCGACCTCATCGTTGTCATCCTTGCTTTCCTGATTTTCGATACCTTAACCGGACTTTGTTCGGTTCTCGGTCTGATGGCGAAAACACTGCTGATTGACAAAACGATTGAGCGGATGAAGCTGAATAAATTTTTTACGATTATCTCCAACAATCCGCAGCCGATCTGCGATTTCATCACAAAGGATCTCAATCACAGCGCAACCCTTTACGACGCCGTCGGCGCTTACTCCGACCAGCAGCGGACAGTCATTCTCACGGTTGTGGATGTCAAGCAGGCCGTCTATCTTCAGCGGTTTATTCATGATACCGAGCCGACCGCGTTTATTGCGATCACAAAGAGCAGCGAAATTATCGGAAAAGGCTTCATGAGTTATGTCTGATCGATTCAAACCATATTTTTTACGCAAAAAATCCGAAGGTTTTTGACGCCTTCGGATTTCTTTGTATGTGCTTATTCTGTTTATTTCTCTTCTGCTGCTTCGGTATCTTCTGCCGGTGCTTCTACGTTGTGGGAAGCCATCAGACTTACGACAATGGATTCCGGATTGGTCTTTATGGTGATATCCGGGTCAGCGGCCAGGGACAGATCTTTGACGCGGATGACATCACCGATCTTCATCTCTCCGACATCGACCATTACCTGATCGACCAGGGATGCCGGGTATGCCATGTAGGCAACCTCGTTCAGATCCTCCTGCAGAACGCCTTCTGCGATCTTTTCATGGTTTACAAGGACAATCTCTGCAACGGAATGAACTTTCTCGTTGCTGACCAGTGCCTGGAACTCGATCGAATCGATCTGTCCGGCTACCGGGTTATAATCAACATTTTTGATCAGGACATCGTATGCGGTTCCGTCGAAATCCAGCATAATCTGGCTGCCTTTGTGGTCTGTCTTCAGCAGTTTCTCGACATCTCTTTTTACCATCTTAACTGGAATGGATTCTTTCATCTCTCTGCCGAATACATTGCCGACAACGTATCCTTCTCTTCTGAGTCTTTTTGCTTTTACATCCAAACTTCTCTTTTCAGCTTTTAAAGTATTCATTTACCTTTTCCTCCAAAAATCTGATTCTTAGCAGGCTTCTTATCTTGTGAAGGGTGTTAAGTTTGCTTTGCCTTGTGGCTATGAATAAGTTTCTTGGAACAGGATGTTTGGGAACATGCAAGGAAGAATTGGTTTCTTGTTGATTCCTTTTCTTTGTTCTAGTTGTAATATAATACAACGAACACAATTTGTCAACCCGGATTTTCCGATTTCACAGTTTCTTCACATTTTCAGCACGCTTCCTTATATTCCATCAGTTTCTGGCGTGCTGTGCGGTTCAGACTGCGCGGTACAGCAATCTCAATCGTCGCATAATGATCACCGTGCACGTTCGCATCTTTCATCGATACCATGCCCTTGCCGCGCAGACGGAGCTTACTGCCGGACTGTGTTCCTTCCTTGATTTTGCAGACCACATCTCCGTACAGTGTCGAGACACGCGCTTCGCCGCCAAAGACTGCCGTTGTGTATGGAATCTGAATCGTCGTGTAGATGTCCATTCCGCGCCGTTCAAAACCTTTCTTTTCTTCTACATTGACCTTCAAAAGCAGATCGCCGCGGCGGCCGTTTGATCCTGTATGGCCTTTGCCGCGCAGACGGATGCTCTTTCCGTTCTCGATACCGGCCGGGATTTTAACCAGCAGCGTATTGGTCGTTCCATCCGGGTTCCGCAGGGTAATCTGTTTTTCACAGCCCGATGCCGCTTCCTCCAGGCGGATCGAAACCTCAGCGTGCAGATCGAGATCCTCTGCCGTACCGCGGCCGGAAAATGCATCCTCAAACGGATGTCTGCTGCTTCCCGAACGCGTATACCGCTCGCTTCCGAATCCACGGCTTTTGCCATGAAACATCTGATCAAAGAAATCGCCGAACATATCGTCCGCGTTTCCTTCAAAGTGAAATTCGTGATAGCCGCCGTTGTTTCCGCTTCCGCCGAACGGGTTTCCATACGCACTGCCGTACGGATTTCCACCGCCCTGCTGGCTGTACGCGCTGGCTCCCTGGTCGAACGCCGCGAATCCGAACTGATCGTACATTTTCTTCTTTTCCGGATCGCTTAAGACAGAATACGCTTCTGTCACTTCCTTAAATTTCTTTTCCGCATCCGGGTTTCCCGCATTCGTATCGGGATGATATTTTTTCGCCAGTTTCCGGTATGCACGCTTGATTTCTTTCTCGTCTGCATTCCGGCTGACGCCTAATACTTCATAATAATCTCTTTTTGTTTCCATCATCAGGCACCTCCAGTCAAGCCTTTTCCTGATTTCCCAGGTGAACAATTCCTGGCTCTCTTTATCTGTTCTATTTGTACTATAACACGCATTTTTTACACTGTCAATTCTTTTCACGGAAGATTCAAAATTCCTATACGAATTGAAAAACCTGCCGTGCACTGTTACAATAAGAGATATACGATTCTCACGATTTTTTATGGAGGTACTTGATTGATGCATTCCATTTTCTGGTTCCGCACCCGGCAGTGGGTGTTGAGCCGCGTTCTTCATCTGACAGAGCATAAGAAACAGACACTCCTTGCAGCACCGGATGCCGTTCTGCTGCTCCCCGCGTTATTCCGGAAACGCCGGATCTCCCGGATTCTCCTGGTGACTACCCCCGGCTTTGTCCGCCGCGGAACACTGACGTCTCTGCTGGATGGCTGTAAAAAAGAAAACATTTCCGTCACCATTTTCTCCGAAATCGCCCCGGATCCGCAGATTGAGAGCGTGGAACAGGGTTTCCGTCTTTATCAGCAGATTCAGGCTCAGGCTATCCTCGCCATCGGCGGCGGATCCGTTCTCGATACAGCAAAGCTGATCGGTGCCCGCGTCTGCTGTCCGAAAAAGACGGTTCCTGCGATGCGGGGCCTCCTGAAAGTCCGTCGGAAACTTCCGCCGCTGTTTGCCGTGCCGACGACAGCCGGAACCGGTTCGGAGGCAACGGCGGCAGCTGTCATCACAGACTGTATCGACGGGAAACCATACAAATACGCCGTCAATGACCTCTGTCTGATCCCGGATACGGCAGTTCTCGATCCGCGTCTTACGATCAGCCTCCCGTCCTCTATGACCGCAGATACCGGTATGGATGCCCTGACCCATGCCATGGAAGCTTTTCTGAACCTCTTCGCCTCCCGCATCGTGCAGAATGCATCCATCGAGGCAGTCTGCGAAAATTTCCATGCCCTGCCCGAAGCCTGGCGTGACGGCTCCCGTCTTGCCGCACGGCAGGAAATGCTTCATGCATCGTATCTGGCCGGTTTCGCTTTTACCAACAACTTTGTCGGCTACGTCCATGCCATTGCCCACGCCGTCGGTGCACTGTACCACATTCCGCACGGAAGAGCCAACGCGGTTCTGCTGCCTGCTGTTCTGCGCGAATACGGTTCCTGCATTGCGCCTAAACTTGCCGTTCTCGCCGATGCGCTTTCTCTCGGCGGAGATACCGTTTCTGAAAAGGCTGAGCGGATGATTGCAGCTATCGAGGCTATGCGCGATTCGTTTGACATTCCATCCACTCTGCCGCACCTTTCGCCGAATGATTACACAGAAATAGCACGCCGTGCTTTAAAAGAAGCAAATCCCACCTACCCTGTTCCGCAGATCTGGGATTCTGAAAAAATCTTTTCTGTGCTCCGCCGTGTACAATCCTAAAGCCGCTGTTTTCTCGAATTTAAATTTGAAATTAACGAAAGGATCGCTTGTCATTAACGAGTTCGCTCTCGCGTCGTTAATCACCGTTTTTAGGCGTTGCACGTATTTTAAAGAGTTGTTGTTTTCACTGTTGTACTTTTCACGTATAAAAAGATAGAATTTTTTCACGAGTGAATAATTGATTTCTTCGAGTGGCAAATCTGGCGTCCCGTACGTTGCTTTTA
>OGFE01000365.1_pt1 | contig 47942 bp, 45 predicted proteins | sample 1570811 | NCBI WGS metagenome assembly OGFE01 (sample SAMEA2581967, study PRJEB24529) | metagenome | biome: Human gut stool | place: China | collected 2011 | reverse complement strand
AACGCTGAAAGTACTTGGAGGGAAGCCTCCTGGGAGGATAGGAACTTGCCAAGCTTTTTTATTACTAAAATAATTTTTTAGAGATACTAAAAAAATATTAAAAAAATGTTTGACAAAGTTTAAAAAATATGGTAATATATCTAAGTCTTAGAAAGCAAGATATAAACTCTTTAACACCATATGCATAAGGCGTATGGGAGGATCTGAATGATACCGTTATGAGTGGAGGTGTAAAATTGAGAGTAAATATTCAATTAGAATGTACAGAGTGCAAAAGAAGAAACTATAGCACATCAAAAAATAAGAAGAATACTACAGAAAGATTAGAAATTAATAAATACTGTAAGTGGGACAAAAAAGTTACTTTACATAAAGAAACTAAGAAATAATTAGTTTAGTTTTACAACGTGCAGGTCAATGGCTCAATTGGTAGAGCATCGGTCTCCAAAACCGAGGGTTGGGGGTTCGAGTCCCTCTTGACCTGCCATTTTTTTATAATGTCGAATCAAAAGGTGATCGCATGAATCTTTTTCAAGGAATAAAAACGGAGTATTCCAAAGTTCAATGGCCTAACAAGGAGGAAGTTAAAAACTCAACTCTTTGGGTAATAGCAATGAGCTTAATACTTAGTATATATTTGGGAGTTTTTGATTTAATTGCTTCTAGACTATTAAAAATTTTGGTATCTCTCTTTGGAGGATAAAGAAATGGAAAAAACCTTAGTAAAAAAATGGTTTATGATTCATACTTATTCAGGGTATGAAAAAAAAGTAAAAACTGACCTTGAACAAAAGATAGAAACTCTTGGAATGGGAGATATCGTAACAAAGATTCTTGTTCCTGAAGAAGAGACTATTGAAGAAGTAAGAGGAAAGAAGAAGACTGTTGCAAGAAAAATATTTCCAGGGTATGTAATGCTAGAAATGGTAGCTACAAGAGAGGAAAGTAATGAAGGAATTAACTTTAGAGTTGATTCTGATGCTTGGTATGTTGTCAGAAATACAAATGGTGTAACAGGATTTGTAGGTGTTGGTTCTGACCCTATTCCTATGGAAGATGAAGAAGTCAAAAATATTTTTGAAGTTATAGGACTTGATTTAACAGAGGAAGAAAAAGAATTAAAAGAAGTAATAAAAATAAACTTTGCCGTGGGTGATTATGTAAAAGTTCTTAAAGGTGGTTTTGCTGATCAAGAGGGTAAAGTAGCAGAAATAGATATGGAGCATAAAAAAGCTAAAGTCATGATCGAAATGTTTGGAAGAATGACTCCAGTAGAAGTAGATTTTGACAGTGTTCAAAAGGCTAATTAGAGCTTTATTAGTGGGAGATGACACCGTCATTACCACACATTTTTCGGAGGTGTAATTTTAAAAAATGGCAAAAGAAGTAATTAAATTAATAAAACTACAATTACCAGCAGGTAAAGCTAACCCAGCTCCACCAGTTGGACCAGCATTAGGAGCTCACGGAGTAAATATTATGGAATTCTGTAAAGCTTTCAATGCAAAAACTCAAGACAAATCAGGATGGATAATTCCAGTAGAAATCTCTGTTTATAATGACAGAAGTTTCACATTTATATTAAAAACTCCACCTGCATCAGACTTATTAAAAAAAGCAGCAGGAATCCAAACAGCAGCTAAAAACTCTAAAAAAGAAGTTGCTGGACAAATTACAACAGCTAAATTAAAAGAGATTGCTGAAACTAAAATGCCTGATTTAAACGCAGGATCAGTAGAAGCAGCTATGAGAATAATAGCTGGATCAGCAAGATCAATGGGAATCAAAATAGTAGACTAATTAATTTGTTTGGGAGATGGCTAATCGAGCCACTCTATATTAAGTGGTAGGAGGCATCCGCATCACCACAAAGGGAGGAAATTAAAACATGGCAAAACATAGAGGAAAAAAATACTTAGAAATAGCTAAGTTAGTAGAAACTGGAAAGCTTTATGAAGTTAAAGAAGCTTTAGAACTAGTATTAAAAACTAGAACAGCTAAATTTACAGAAACTGTAGAAGTAGCATTAAGACTTGGAGTAGATCCTAGACATGCAGATCAACAAGTAAGAGGTACAGTTGTATTACCTCATGGAACAGGAAAAACTGTAAAAGTTTTAGCAATAACTTCAGGAGCTAACATAGAGAAGGCTTTAGCAGCTGGTGCAGATTATGCAGGAGCTGAAGAATATATAAATCAAATTCAACAAGGATGGTTAGATTTCGACTTAGTAATCGCTACTCCTGACATGATGCCTAAATTAGGAAGATTAGGAAAAATCCTAGGAACTAAAGGATTAATGCCTAACCCTAAATCAGGAACTGTTACTCCAAACATTGCAGAAGCAGTAACTGAGTTCAAAAAAGGTAAATTAGCATTCAGAGTTGACAAATTAGGATCAATTCATGTACCAATTGGTAAAGCAGATTTTGCACCTGAAAAAATTGAAGAAAACTTCAAGGCTTTCATGGATCAAATTACAAGATTAAAACCAGCATCTTCTAAAGGACAATACTTAAGAACTGTTGCTGTATCACTAACTATGGGACCTGGAATCAAAATGGACCCTGCATTAGTAGCTAAATACGTTGGATAAATAATTTAATATAGATCCAAACCAAAGACCGTAGGTGGTTGTGAACCTTAAATTATCCTACCGAGGTTGGAATAAGGTTTCGCTAGCCTCATAGTTTGATTACAACCTCCGTTCCTAACCTTTGGCACGGAGGTAATTTTTAGAAGAAAGAGGAGGTGAATCAAAGAATGGCAACTCAAGCAAAAATCGAACAAGTAGCTGAACTAGCAGAAAAAATAAGAAAAGCTCAATCAGTAGTATTAGTTGACTATCAAGGAATCACAGTTAACGAGGAAACTGAATTAAGAAAAAAAGTAAGAGAAGCAGGTGCTGAATATCTAGTTGCAAAAAACAGATTATTCAAAATAGCATTAAAAGAAGCTGGAGTAGAAGATTCTTTTGATGATTTATTAGAAGGGACTACAGCATTCGCTTTTGGATATGCAGATCCAGTAGCTCCTGCAAAATTAGTTTTTGATTTAGCAAAAGATAAGGCTAAAGCAAAAAAAGATGTATTCAAAATTAAAGGTGGATTATTAACAGGAAAAAGAGTTGAAGCAACTGAGGTAGAAGCTCTAGCTAAATTACCTTCAAGAGATCAATTACTTTCTATGTTACTTAACTCAATGCTTGGACCAATCAGAAAACTTGCTTACGCAACTGTGGCAATCGCTGATAAAAAAGAAGCTGAAACTACAGCTGAATAATTTTGGTCAAATTTAAAATCAAAAATAAAAAATTAAGATAAATATTTTCGAAAAATTAAGGAGGAAACAATAAATGGCATTCAATAGAGAACAATTTATAGCTGATTTAGAAGCTATGACAGTTTTAGAATTAAAAGAATTAGTAACTGCTTTAGAAGAGCACTTTGGTGTAACAGCAGCAGCTCCAGTGGCAGTAGCAGTAGCAGGAGGAGAAGCAGCAGCAGCTGAAGAGAAAACTGAATTTGACGTTATCTTAACTTCTGCAGGAGCTAACAAAATAGCTGTAATCAAAGAAGTAAGAGGAATCACTGGATTAGGATTAAAAGAAGCTAAAGAATTAGTAGACAACGGTGGAAAATTAAAAGAGGGAGTTGCTAAAGAAGAAGCTGAAGCTATAAAAGAGAAGTTAACAGCTGCTGGAGCAACTGTAGAAGTTAAATAGTTTTAACTCAAACTGTTGACTGAGCAATAAATCTTAACTTAGTTAAAAAAAATAGGCACTCTTGAACAGAGTGCCTTTTTACTAATTATTAAGAGTATACTAATTTTTATTTTTGGAAAGTGATAATTAATCATTTGGAAATAGATTAGCCTGTTATTTGCAAATGATTAGGTATTAAATTTTAAGATTGATAAGGGGTGTGAATTAATGGGGAAACTCGTTGAAAGATTGAATTTTGGAAGGATAAAAGAGAGAGGAACTATGCCTCATTTTCTTGAGTTCCAATTGGATTCCTATGAAGATTTTCTACAAGCTAAAGAAGCTCCAAATAATAGAAAAGACAAGGGGTTAGAATCAGCTTTTAGAGAAATTTTCCCTGTTGAATCTTCTAATGGAGATATCAAGTTAGAATATGTAGCTTATGAGTTACATGAAGCTGAACCACCATTAAATGATGAACTTGAGTGTAAAAAAAGAGGTAAGACTTACTCAGCTTCCTTAAAAGTTAGATTAAGACTTATAAATAAGAAAAGTGGAAATGAGATACAAGAGTCATTGGTATATTTTGGAGAGATACCTTTAATGACTGAAAGAGGAACTTTCGTAATAAATGGTGCTGAAAGAGTTGTTGTATCACAATTACATAGATCACCAGGTGTATCATTTAATAAAGAGATAAATATTCAAACTGGTAAAGACCTATTTTCAGGAAAAATTATTCCTTATAAAGGAACTTGGCTTGAATTTGAAACTGACAAGAATGATTTCCTAAGTGTTAAGATTGACAGAAAGAAAAAAGTATTAGCAACTGTATTCTTAAAGGCTATTGATTTTTTTGAGAACAATACAGAAATTAAAGATTACTTTTTAGAAACAAAGGAATTAGAATTAACTCCTATATTCCAAAAATATAAAAATAGAGAAGAGTTAGTAAGTGTTCTTAGAACAAAATTTGAAGGAAGTTTCATCAAAGAAGATATCTATGATGAAGAAACTGGAGAGATAATAGCTGAAGTAGATGCAGTTATTGACGAAGCTTTAATTGAAACTATAATAGATGCTAAAGTAGATAAAGTTGTTTATTGGGAAGTTAAACCAGAAGATAAATTATTAGCAAATACAGTATTAAATGATACTACATTAACAAAAGAAGATGCAGTAACTGAAGTATTTAAAAAGTTAAGACCAGGAGATTTAGTTACTATAGAATCAGCTAAATCACTTATTAGACAAATGTTTTTCAACCCTCAAAGATATGACCTTGAGCCAGTTGGAAGATATAAGATGAATAAAAGACTTAAGTTAAATGTACCTGATGATGAGATACTTTTAACTAAAGAAGATATCATAGCTACAATGAAGTATGTAATTAACTTAAATAATGGAAATGGACATACTGATGATATAGATAATCTATCAAATAGAAGGGTAAGAGGAGTAGGAGAGTTACTTTTAATGCAAATTAAAGCTGGACTTTCTAAGATGGGAAAAATGGTAAGAGAGAAAATGACTATTCAGGACTCTGAAACATTAACTCCACAATCTCTTTTAAATACTAGACCATTAAATGCTTTAATATTAGATTTCTTTGGTTCTGGTCAATTATCTCAGTTCATGGACCAATCAAATCCATTATCTGAGTTAACTCATAAGAGAAGAATTTCAGCTTTAGGACCTGGAGGACTTTCAAGAGAAAGAGCAGGATTCGAGGTTAGAGACGTACATGACTCTCACTATGGAAGAATCTGCCCAATAGAAACACCAGAGGGACCAAACATCGGTCTTATAGGATCATTAGCTATCTATGCTAAAATCAATAAATATGGATTTATAGAAACTCCTTACATTAAAGTAGTAGATGGAAAAGCTGATTTTGATAGAATCGAGTACTTAGCAGCTGACGAAGAAGAAGGATTATTTATTGCCCAAGCTGATACTAAAATTGGTGAAAACAACGAGCTTTTAGGAGAGGTTGTTTGTAGATTTGGACATGAAATAGTAAATATAACAGGAGAAAAAGTTGATTACTTAGATATTTCTCCTAAACAAGTGGTATCTGTATCTGCAGGATTAATTCCATTCCTTGAGCATGACGACGCCAACAGAGCACTGATGGGATCAAACATGCAAAGGCAAGCAGTACCATTATTAAGAACAGAAGCTCCTTATATTGGAACAGGACTTGAAAGAAAAGTTGCTGTAGATTCTGGAGCATTAGTAGTATCTAAAGTAGATGGAAAAGTAGTTTATGTAGATGCTAGTAAAATTATTATAGAAGATGAAAATGGAAAAGAACATAAGTATAGATTATTAAATTATGAAAGATCTAATGCTTCAATGTGTTTACATCAAACTCCATTAGTATCATTAGGTGAGGAAGTAAAAGTAGGAAGTATACTTGCTGATGGACCTGCTACAAAAGGTGGAGACTTAGCACTAGGAAGAAATATTCTTATGGCATTCATGCCTTGGGAAGGATATAACTATGAGGACGCTATTTTAATTTCTGATAGATTAAGAAAAGATGATGTATTTACATCAATTCATATAGAAGAGTATGAAATAGAAGCAAGAAATACTAAATTAGGTGATGAGGAAATCACTAGAGAGATTCCAAATATCTCTGAAGAAGCATTAAGAAAACTAGATGCTAATGGTATTATAACTATAGGTTCTGAAGTAGGACCAGGGGATATCCTAGTAGGAAAAACTGCTCCTAAAGGAGAAACTGAACCACCTGCTGAGGAAAAATTATTAAGAGCAATATTTGGAGAAAAAGCAAGAGATGTAAGAGATACATCTTTAAGAATGCCTCATGGTTCAAAAGGAACAGTAGTAGAAATTCTTGAATTATCAAGAGAAAATGGTGATGAATTAAAAGCTGGTGTAAATAAAGCTATAAAAATATTAGTTGCAGAAAAGAGAAAAATTACTGTTGGAGATAAGATGTCAGGACGTCACGGAAATAAAGGGGTTGTATCAAGAGTATTACCAGCAGAAGATATGCCTTTCTTAGCTGACGGGACACACTTAGATGTTGTACTTAACCCACTAGGAGTGCCATCACGTATGAACATAGGACAAGTACTAGAAGTTCACTTAGGAATGGCTATGGGTAACTATAATGGTGGAACACATATAGCAACTCCAGTATTTGATGGAGCATCTGAAGAGCAAGTTAAGGATTATTTAGAAAAATTAGGATTCCCTAGAAGTGGAAAAGTTGACTTATACGATGGAAGAACAGGAGATAAATTTGATAATCCTGTAACAGTAGGAAGAATGTATATGTTAAAACTACACCACTTAGTTGAAGATAAGATGCACGCAAGAGCAATTGGACCATATTCATTAGTAACTCAACAACCACTAGGAGGAAAGGCTCAATTCGGAGGACAAAGACTTGGAGAAATGGAAGTTTGGGCATTAGAAGCATATGGAGCATCTAATATACTTCAAGAGATGTTAACAGTAAAATCAGACGATGTTACTGGAAGAACAAAAACTTATGAAGCTATCATAAAAGGTGAAGAGATGCCAGAAGCAGACTTACCAGAATCATTTAAAGTATTATTAAAAGAGTTCCAAGCACTAGCATTAGATGTAGAACTATTTGATAGTGAAGATAATATAATAAACGTAGATGAAGAGTTAAATAAAGAAGAGGTATTAACAGAGTACTCTCCTTTAGATGACTTTAAAGATTAATAAAAATAATTGATATTTTAAGATTAGAAAATAAGTTAAGGAGGTAAACTCTTTAGCTTATTTCTAGTCGTTTATAGCTTTATCTCAATAAGGAGGCTTTGTATTTAATGGGAATTAGAAGTTTTGAGAAAATAAGAATTAGATTAGCATCTCCTGAGAAAATTGAAGAATGGTCTCACGGAGAGGTTACAAAACCTGAAACAATAAACTATAGAACTTTAAATCCAGAAAGTGATGGACTTTTCTGTGAAAAAATATTCGGACCAACTAAAGATTGGGAATGTGCATGTGGAAAGTATAAAAGAATGAGATATAAAGGTCTAGTTTGTGAAAAATGTGGGGTAGAAGTAACTAGATCTAAGGTAAGAAGAGAGAGAATGGGACACATTTCTCTAGCTGCACCAGTTTCTCATATTTGGTATTCTAAAGGGACACCAAATAAAATGTCACTTATAATAGGACTATCTCCAAAAGAATTAGAATCAGTACTATATTTTGCTAGATATGTAGTTACTGAAACTGGAGAAAGTAATTTAAAAGAAGGAAAAATCTTAACTGAAAAAGAATATAAATTATATAAGCAATTATATGGAAATAGATTTGAAGCTTTAATGGGAGCTGAAGCTATTTTAAAACTTCTTGAGAAAATCAATCTTGAAGAGTTAAGAGTAGAGTTAGAAAAAGAGTTAGATGATGTAAGTTCATCTCAAAAGAGAAAGAAAGTTGTTAAGAGATTAAAAATAGTAAGAGATTTTATAGCTTCTAACAACAAACCTGAATGGATGATACTTAAAAATGTTCCAGTAATACCAGCTGATTTAAGACCAATGGTACAATTAGATGGAGGAAGATTTGCAACTTCTGACTTAAATGATTTATATAGAAGAGTTATCAATAGAAATAACAGACTTAAAAAATTATTAGAAATAAAAGCACCTGAAATAGTTGTTAAAAACGAAAAAAGAATGCTTCAAGAAGCAGTAGATGCTTTAATAGACAATGGAAGAAGAGGAAAACCAGTAGTTGCTCAAAATAACAGAGAGTTAAAATCTCTTTCTGATATGTTAAAAGGAAAACAAGGAAGATTTAGACAAAATCTACTTGGAAAAAGGGTTGACTACTCAGCAAGATCGGTTATCGTTGTAGGACCATCATTAAAAATGAATCAATGTGGAATTCCTAAGAAAATGGCTCTTGAGTTATATAAACCTTTCATTATGAGAGAGTTAGTAAAAAGAGAGCTAGCTTCTAACATAAAAACAGCTAAGAAATTAGTTGAAGAAGCAGATGATAAAGTATGGGATGTAATCGAGGATGTAATTCAAGATCACCCAGTACTACTTAACAGAGCTCCGACTCTACACAGACTATCTATTCAAGCATTTGAACCAGTATTAATAGAAGGAAAAGCAATTAGACTTCATCCATTAGTATGTTCTGCATTCAACGCTGACTTCGATGGAGACCAAATGGCAGTTCACTTAATGCTATCTCCAGAAGCTATAATGGAAGCAAAACTATTAATGTTAGCTCCAAATAATATTATTTCTCCATCAAATGGAGAGCCAATAGCAGTTCCATCTCAAGACATGGTTATGGGATGTTTCTATATGACTAAAGAAAGACCAGGTTCTAAAGGAGAAGGAAAAGCATTCTCTAATATAGCTCAAGCTTTAACTGCTTATCATAATGGAGTATTAGATACTCATGCTATGATTAAAGTAAGAATAAATGGTGAAATGATAGAAACTACTCCAGGAAGATTAATGTTTAATGAATTATTACCTGAAGTAGATAAACAATATAACCAAACTTTTGGTAAATCTCAATTAAAGAAACTTATTGCTAAGTTATATGATGAGCATGGATTTACTGAAACAGCTGAATTAATCAACAAGATTAAAGATTTTGGATACCACTATGGAGCTATGGCAGGAGTATCAGTTGGTATAGAAGACCTTGAAATTCCAGCAGCTAAGAAAGATATCCTAGCAAAAGCAGATGAGCAAGTAGCACAAATCGAAGCTGATTATAAAGCAGGAAAAATTATTAACGAAGAAAGATATAGAAAAACAATCACTGTATGGTCTGAAGCAACTGATGCAGTCACTAAAGCAATGATGAATGGACTAGATCAATTCAACCCAGTTTACATGATGGCGAACTCAGGAGCCAGAGGTAACATTTCTCAGATGAGACAGTTAGCGGCAATGAGAGGAAACATGGCCGATACACAAGGAAGAATCATCGAGGTACCTATCAAAGCTAACTTCCGTGAAGGACTAACAGTATTAGAGTTCTTTATGTCATCACACGGAGCTAGAAAAGGACTAGCAGATACTGCCCTAAGAACTGCTGACTCAGGATACTTAACAAGAAGACTTGTTGATATATCACATGAAGTTATAGTTAATGCAGAAGATTGTGGAACTCATCAAGGAATTGAAGTAGGAGAATTAATCTCTGAAGGTAAGGTAATTGAAGAGTTAAAAGAAAGAATAAACGGAAGAGTTCTTGCAGAAGATTTAGTATATGAAGGAGAAGTAATAGCTCCAAGAAATACTTTAATTGGAAAAGAACTAATTAAGAAAATAGATGAATTAGGAATTAGAAAAGTTAAGATAAGATCTCCATTAACTTGTGCTCTTGAAAAAGGAGTATGTAAAAAATGTTATGGAATGGATTTATCTAACCATAAAGAGATATTACTTGGAGAAGCGGTTGGAGTTATTGCAGCTCAATCAATCGGAGAACCAGGTACTCAGCTTACAATGAGAACATTCCATACTGGAGGAGTTGCAACAGCAGCAGCAGTAGTAAGTGGAGTTAGAGCTGAAAATTCAGGTAAGGTAGCTTATAGAGACGTTAAGATACTAGTAAATGAGGAAAATGGAGACGAAATAGTAGTTAGTCAATCTGCTAAATTAATTATAGGAAACTATGATTATGAGATTCCATCAGGTTCTATCTTAAAAGTAAAAGAGGGACAACAAGTTGAAATTGGAGAAACATTAGTTACATTCGACCCATTCCATATCCCTATTATTGCTGACCAAGATGGAAGAATTGAGTATAGAGAACTTTATGTAAAAGAAAACTATGACGAAAAATATGATGTTACAGAATTTATGGCAATTAAACCTGTAGAATCTGGAGATATCAACCCAAGAGTTGTGGTATTTGATGCTGAAGGAAATACAAAAGGAAGCTATACTATCCCATTCGGAGCTTACTTAATGGTAAGGGAAGGGGAAGAGATTAAAAAAGGACAAATCATTGCTAAAATCATTAAAGAGGGAGCAGGAACAAAAGACATCACTGGAGGTCTTCCAAGAGTTCAAGAGCTATTTGAAGCTAGAAATCCTAAAGGAAAAGCAATGCTTACTGAAATAGAAGGTAAGGTAGAAGTAACTGGTAAGAAGAAGAAAGGTATGAGAGTAATCTTAGTTAAATCAGTTTCTGATTCAAGTGATTATAAAGAGTACTTAGTACCAGTTGGAGAGCGTCTAGTTGTTACTGATGGAATGCTTGTAAAAGCTGGAGATAAGATAACAGAAGGAGCTATTTCTCCATTTGACGTTCTAAATATTAAAGGACTTGTAGCAGCTGAGCAGTTTATCCTAGAATCTGTACAACAAGTGTATAGAGACCAAGGAGTTACTGTAAATGATAAACACATTGAGATTATCGTTAAACAGATGTTTAAGAAAGTAAGAATAGTTGATTCAGGAGCATCTTTATTCTTAGAGGATGAAGTTGTAGAAAAGAGAGTAGTAGAGTTAGAAAACGAAAAACTTCAAGCTGAAGGAAAAGCTATAATCAAATATGAACCAATTATTCAAGGTATTACTAAAGCAGCTGTTAATACAGGAAGTTTCATATCAGCAGCTTCATTCCAAGAAACTACTAAAGTTCTTTCAAATGCAGCTATTGAAGGAAAAGTTGACTTCTTAGAAGGATTAAAAGAAAACGTAATTATCGGTAAGAAGATACCAGCTGGAACTGGATTTAGTGCTTATAAAAAGATAAAAGCAAAAGTTATAGAAGAAGATTTAATGGAACAAGAGTAATAGTAGATGTAGAATAGGCGACATTGTCGCCTATTCCTATATCTGTTTTATCTTTCTGGAGGTTGTAATGAGAAGTATGACAGGATATTCAAAGTTGTCTTATCAAGATGATAAGTATGCTTTGAACATGGAACTTAAAAGTGTAAATAACAAAAATTTGAATTTAAAAATAAAACTTCCATATAATCTTAATTTTTTAGAGGGAGCAATTAGAACAGAGATAGCTTCTAAAGTAAGTAGAGGGTCATTAGATTTAAAAATAGAGTTTAGTGATTTAAGAGATTTAGGAAAACTTTTTGATTACGATAAAGAGCAAAGTAAAGGATACATGAATGTATTACTTGAAATGGAAAAAGATTTTAATGAAAAATTTAGTAATAAAATGGATATTTTAGTTAGAAATTTAAATGTAATAAAGAAAAATGATTTTGAAATAGATGAAGAGGAATATACAAATTTCATATTAGGAAAGATAAAAGAATTATTAACACCTTTCATTAAAACAAGAGAAGAAGAAGGGGAACGTTTAAGAATATATTTCCTTGAAAGAATCTCTGTATTAGAAGCTAATATAGATGAAATAAAAAAATATAAAGACCAAGTTGTAGAAATATATAAAAATAAACTTTTAGAAAGATTAGATAAAATAAAAGGAAATATTGAATTTAAAGAGGAAGATATATTAAAAGAAATATTACTTTTTACTGATAAATCTGATATTTCAGAAGAAATTTCTAGATTGGATAGTCATATGGAACAATTAAAGAAAGAACTTTCTTTAAAAGGAGTTGCAATAGGTAAAAAAATAGATTTTATATTACAAGAGATATATAGAGAGTTAAATACAACAGGGGTAAAATCAAATCTTTATGAAATTTCAAAACTTATAGTAGAGTGTAAAAATGAATTGGAAAAAATAAGAGAGCAATCAATGAATATAGAATAGGAGGAGAGATGAAACCAATAAATATAGGATTTGGTAATATGGTAATACAGAGTAGAATAGTAGCTATAATAAATCCTGATTCTGCTCCTAGTAAAAGGCTTAGAGATGAAGCAAAAATAGAAAATAGATTGATTGATGCAACTTTAGGGAAAAAAACAAAAACTCTTATAATAACAGATTCAAACCATGTTATAATGTCAGCAATAAATCCAGAAACAATATCACTTAGGATAGAGAAAGGAGAAAAAAATGAGTAGAGGAACAAAAGGTCATCTATATGTAGTATCAGGACCAAGTGGTGCTGGAAAATCTACTATTTGTAGAATGGTTCGCAAAATGCTTGGAATCAATCTAGCTACATCAGCTACAACTAGAGCTCCAAGAGAAGGGGAAATGAACGGGAGAGATTACTATTTTTTAACTAAAGAGGAGTTTTTAGCTAAAGAAAAAAATGGAGAATTTTTAGAGTATGCTACTGTTCATGGAAATTATTATGGAACTTTAAAATCTGAAGTAGAGAGTAGACTTTTAGCTGGAGAAGATGTAATATTAGAGATAGATGTACAAGGAGGGCTACAAGTAAAAGCTCAGTATCCAGATGCACATTTAATTTTCTTCAAAACTCCAACTATGGAAGAATTAGAAGTTAGATTAAGAGGAAGAAAAACAGATAGTGAAGAGACTATTCAATTAAGACTTAAAAACTCTATTAAAGAATTAGAATATGAAAAAGAGTATGAAGTAACAATTATTAATAAAACAGTAGAAGAGTCTTGTGCAGCACTTAGAAAAATTATAGAAGATAAATATAATTAATAGGAGGATTATATATGAAAAAAGAGATAATATATGATGAATTATTAGAAAAAATACCTAATAAATATATACTAACAATTGTAAGTGGACAAAGAGCTAGACAAATAGGAAAAGGAGAGCCTCTTTTAACTAAGTGTAGCAAAAAAGATACTGATGTAAAAAAAGCTTTTAGAGAGATATTAGCTGGAAAAATAGGATATGAAATAGCGGAAGATAAAGTTGGTGAATAACTTTATGTTAAAAAAAATATTGGCAATTTTAATATTGCCAATTTTTATTTTATCTTGCAGTAAAGAGGTACAAAAAATAGAAAATAGTAAGTTTTTATTTGGAACTTATATAAGTATAACTGTATATGATAAAGATGAAAAATTGGCAAATAGAGCTATTGAAGCTGCTTTTCAAGAGATAGAAAGAATAGATAATAAGTTTAATAGTAAAGTAAAAGGAAGTATTATAGATAATTTAAATTCTGGGAAAGAAAAAAAAGTAAAACTAGATGAAGAGGGAGTATATCTTTTTCAAAATTTAAAAAAAATTTATGAGTTATCTCATGGAAAATATGATGTAACAATAGGTCCTCTTTTAGATGTTTGGAATTTTGGTGCTAAAGAGCAAAGAGAACTTCCCAAAATAGAAGAGTTAAAAAAAGCAATGGAATATATAGGATTTTCTAAAATAGTTTTAGATGGGAATGAATTGTATTATTCAGAGGATAAGGCAGAGATAGATACAGGCTCATTTTTAAAGGGATATGCAGTAGAAAAAGCTAAAGAGACTATGAGAAATTTAGGAGTAACAAGTGCTTTTATTTCATCTATTTCTAGTATAGAAACTATAAATACTAAACCAGACAGAAAAAATTGGAGAATAGGGGTAGAAAATCCAGAAAATCCAAAGGAACTTTTAGGAATAGTAGAATTAAATAATGAAGGAATGGGAGTTTCAGGAGATTATCAAACTTATATTGAGATAGATGGAAAGAGATATCATCATATAATTGATAAGACAACTGGTTTTCCTGTAGCAGATAAAAAAATGATAGTAGTAATATCAGATAATGCTTTTTTCTCAGATATGTATTCTACAGCTTTTTTCACTATGCCTGTTGATGAAATATTAGATTATTCTGATAAAAATAATTTAGGTGTATTGATAGTGGATAAAGATATGAAAATTTATAAAAGTTCTAAGATGAATATAGAGTTAAAATAATTGTAGATAAAAAATAAATTAGAGCAAGTAGGTTTAAACCATACTTGCTCTAATTTATTTTTAAGTTACTATTTTAAGCTATTTTGAATTAAAGTTTTAGGGTCTTGAATTGCAACTTTAGTTTTTACATCTACTATTTTTATATTTTTAAATCTTTGAGGTTCTTTTATAGCAACATCATGAGCAAATATAATAACTTTTGCGTTTTCTACATCTTTTGGAGTTATTCTATTAACAATTCCATTAGCTCCTTGAGTTTCTACTTTTATTTTTACGCCTAATTTAGTTGCAGTTTTTTCTAGAGCTTTTGCTGCTAAGAAAGTATGAGCAACTCCTGAAGGGCAAGATGTTATTGCTAATACTTCAGCTTCTCCTTCTCCTTGTACACTTTCACAGTTTATTTCTTCTTCAGAATCCTCTTTTTCAATTGCTATTGGTTTTAAAGCATTTACTATTAGTGCAGTAACTAGAGCTCCAGCTACAGTACCTATTATATATCCTATTTTTCCTTCAACTACAGGAAGAACAATCCAACCTCCCCAAGGAGCATGGTTAATACAATTCATTAAGAATCCAATAACATTTCCTACAATTCCTCCTGCAACTATTGCTGGTAGAACTCTTACAGGGTCAGCAGCAGCAAATGGAATAGCTCCTTCACTGATACCAATAAGTCCCATTATAGCAGCAGCTTTACCTGCTTCTTTTTCCTCTTTAGTATATTTTCTAGGAGACATAAATGTAGCTAATGCCATTCCTAATGGTGGAGTACAAATAGCTATTCCAACTCCTCCCATTAACCAAGGTTGAGTGTCAACTTGAGTTTGAGCAAATAGTGTAGCAACTTTATTGATAGGTCCTCCCATATCAAATGCAGTCATTCCTCCTAGAATACTTCCTAACACTACTTTTCCACTTCCAGCCATTCCAGCTAGCCAATTATTCATTGCTTCCATCATACTTGCAATAGGATTTCCAATTATCCAAATAACAACAGAACAAACTAAGAAAGTTCCTATTAATGGATAGATAAAGATTGAACCTAGAGATTTCATACTATCTGGTAATTTAATTTTCTTTAAATTTTGAACGATAAATCCAGCTATGAATCCGACAATAATTGCACCTAAGAATCCTGTTTTATAGTTTTGTACTGCTATCCAAGAACCAATCATACCTGGTGCTAATCCTGGTTTATCAGCTATTGAGTAAGCTATATATCCTCCAAGTATTGCAGTGAAAAGAGTAAGTCCTGCAATACCCATATCTGCCATCTCTTTTAAGAATCCACTATCTGGAACAGCACCTTTTCCTGATAACATAACTGCTAATGATAAAAGAACTCCTCCTGCAACTATAAATGGAATCATATGAGATGTTCCAAATAGTAAGTGTTCTTTCATTCTATTTAAAGTTTGTTTAAAATCTTGCTTTTCTGCTGTATTTTGAACGAAATTATTTTCCTCAACTTTTTCTTCTATTTTTTCTTCTTCAACTTTTTCATTTTTTAAGATTATATCCAAAAATTCTTTTTTAGTTTTAGCATTTTTTAATTCATCTAAGAATCCATCCTCCATAAATAGAGTAGTTAAATTTGATAAAACTTCTATATGAGTAGAACCTTTTTCTGAATCTGGAATAGCTATTAAGAAAGCTAATTCAACTTCATTGTCTTCATCAACTGATTCCCAATCAGTAATTTTATTTTTTAATCTCATTGCTGAGATTTTAGCACTTTTAACTGTTGTAGACTTTCCATGTGGAATTGCTAAACCATCTTCTAATCCAGTTGGAGATTTTGTTTCTCTCTCCATTACAACTTTTAAAAACTCATCTCTGTTTTCTAAAACACCACTTGCATTTAAAAGGTCAACTAATTTTTCAATAGCTTCAACCTTTGTTTTACACTCTGAATCAAGAATAATTAAATTTTCATCAATTAAATTTCTAAAATTCATTACTTTTACCTCCACTTATATTTTATAGTATGAGTATAACAAAATTTTACTTGTTTGAATAGAATCTAAATTTTTCAAAAAAATATGATTTTTTTTGACTTTATATGTTTTAATTTAGTTGATTTTAATATTTTATGATATAATTAATATAATAACAATTTGTAAGGAGAAAGCAGATGACAAATAGAATGTTAGATATATTAAAAATACTTTTAGAAAATGAAGGAAAATCTTCTTATAAATATCTATCAGAAAATCTTTTTATAAATGAAAGAAGTATTCGGTATGATATAGAGAAAATAAATGAACTTCTTTCTGAAAGTCATTTTATAGAGATAGAAAAAAAGTCTAAAGGGGAACTTTTTTATTCAAATTTAAATGTACTTTCTGATGTAATCTCTTTCTTTCAAAAAAATATCTCTACAGATGAAATAAAAGATGAAATAGTATTATTTAAAACATTATTTCAAGAAAAATTGAATTTAAAAGACCTAGGTGAAGAGTTAGATGTTAGTAGAACAACTATAAAAAATATTGTAAGAGAGATTAGAGAAAAATTAGAAAAATACAATTTGAAATTAGAAACAGAGATTCAAAAGGGATTAATCTTAGTTGGAGAAGAGGGAAATATTAGAACTGCCCAATTAAAATTTTTAAATAAGTATTTTAATTATTTTTCTTCTAAACATTCAGAGTTTATAAAAAAATTATTAGATGAGATTTTTTTATTAGAATACAAGGAGATTTCTAAAAAATTTATAGATATCCTAATGGAAGAAAAAAATATTTTAATTGCTGATGAACCTTATTTAACATTTCAAAACTATATTTGTATTATGATTTGGAGATTAAAAAATGGTAAGTTTTTAACAAAGATGGAAAATGAGAATTTTTTCAAAAGAACTGCTGAGTATTCTCAAATAAAAAATAATATAAAAATTATAGAGAAAAATTTTAATATTTTTATAAATGATATTGAAATTTTAAAATTAACTGATTTATATTTAGGGAGTCATAATTATTGTAATGAAAGTAATTTTTATAATTTTTGGATAGAGATTGATGTTTTAGCAAAAAAGATAATAGAAAATTTTTCAATAAATATGGAGATTGATTTAACTAAGGATAAAGATTTGTTATATGGAATTATAAATCATTTAAAACCGACAATTCATAGGTTAAAAAATAGTATTTCTCTAGAAAATTCTATTTTAACTGATTTTTTGAAAAACTATAAACCTATTTTTGAAGCTACAAAAAAATCATTATCTCCTTTGGAAGATTTTATAGGAATGGAGATTACTCCAGATGAGATAGCTTTTTTAGGGACTCATTTTAAAAGTGCCATTGATAAAAATTTTTCTTTAGAGAAAAAAGTTTTAATTGTTTGTGGTTTTGGCTATGGAACATCAAAACTTTTAGCTCAGCAACTAAAAAATGCTTATAGTGTTTTTGTAAAAGATATAATCCCAATTTATAAGTTAGAAGAGTACGATTTAGATGAAATTGATTTAATTATTACTACATTACATTTAGATAATAGTTTTTCAAAACCAATAGTACAAGTTAATACTATTTTATCTAATGAAGATAAAATAAATTTACAAAAAGCTGGATTACAGGAGCAACAAAGAAAAATTAGATTTAGTAATTTAATAAAAATAATAGAGAAAAATACTCTTATTACAGATTTAGCAACATTAAAAAAAGAATTAAAGGAATTTATAGGTGATTTACTTATTGATGATACTAGTAAAAATATTCTTTCTCTTTCTGAGCTTTTAAAGAATAATATTATTTTGCAAAGTGATTCTAATGATTGGAAAGAAGCTATATTAGAGATAGGTGAGATGTTACTAGATGATGGTTCATGTGATAAGACATATATAGATAGCATGATTAAAAAGATAGAAGAATATGGTTCATATATGGTTACCAATAAAAAAATTGCTATTCCTCATAGTAAAAATGATAATAATGTTTTTAAAACTGCTATGGGATTACTTACTTTAGAAAATGAAGTTATTTTTCCTGAAAATCTTCCTGTAAAAACAATATTAGTTTTTACCTCTATAGATGGAGAGGAACATTTAGAAGCTTTAGCTGATTTTATGGATTTAGCCAATAACCATAATTTTTTACCAAGATTAGATGAGTTTACAAATATTAGAAAGGTAAAAGATACTATTAAAAAGTTTGAATTTTTATCTAAAATAGGAAAAAATGAATAAATAAAAGAGAGCGATAAAAATCGCTCTCAAAAAATCATATTTATAAAAACTAAGCAACTTTAACGTCTACAGCCATAGGTCCTTTTTTACCTTCTGTAACTTCGAAAGTAACAGCTTGTCCTTCTTCTAAAGTTCTGAATCCTTCTCCTACTATTCCAGTGAAGTGTACGAAATAATCAGCACCATCTTCGCTAGTTACAAATCCAAATCCTTTTTCTTTGTTAAACCATTTTACAGTTCCCTTTAACATTTTACAAACCTCCAAAATAAAAAACTTCTCGTCCAAATAGTAGAATTTACATAAATTCAGCTCCCTAGAACAATTAAGTAGATTATACATCAACTATTGAAGAATATCAAGTGTTTTTTATAAAAAAACTAATAAAATATTAGAAAGTAAGTTATCTTGAAAAAATATTAAACAGTTTATTTGATTTTTATTCATAAAAAATGTATAATTTAAATAAGGTATACTAATAGATTAGGAGGAGAATGAAAGTGAAAATAAATCCTATGATTATTGAAGGAAATTGGAAAGAGGGATATACATTAGATTATTTTATGCTAGAAAGTAATTATAAAGGGGAGGATATTTTTGGTTATCCAATTTTTGATGTAAAATATAGTGAGATTGGAAAAGCAATGAATGAGTTAAAATATCATAAAGAATATAATAAAGCTATAGAAATAGCAAATATAGTGACGAAATTTATAAAGGAAGAATGGAAGATAGCTGATAAAATTGATGGAATAATAGCTACACCTCCTACTTATTCAAGAGAGATTCAACCACTTTTTCAAGTAGTAAAACATCTAGGAGAAAATTTACAAAAGCCAATATCTTTAGATTTCTTTAGAAAATTAAGTTCTGAAGAGTTAAAAAAACTTCCTCAAGAGAAGAAGATGGAACTATTTAAAAATAGTATAATTAAGGAAAGAAAATTAACAAAGAGAGGAAATATACTTTTAGTAGATGATATATTTAGTACAGGAGCTACTCTTAGAAATCTTTGTGAACTTTTAAAAGAGGATATATATGTAGATGATATTTATGTTCTTACAATATGCAAAAATATAAAAAGTAAATAAAATAAAAAGAGATAAACCTTTAGTTTAATGCTAAGGGTTTATCTCTTATTTGAGATATTTTTATAAAATTAAATTGATGAGAATTAAATAACTTAGTATCTTATTTCATATTTTTAACTGAAGAATAAGTTAAACCTTTTATTTGTTCAGCTCTAGGTGTTCCAGTTACAAAAGAAGCTAATACTGATACAATAACACTACCACCTATTATTAAGAAAGATATCATAAATTCAAATACTTTTGGTTGAACATAGTTAGGAATTACAGCAGCAGCCATTCCCATAGGGTTAGTTAAATATACAGCTATTAATATTGAAGCTATAAATCCAACCCAAACAGCTTTTGTATTTACTTTTTCAAAGAAGATACCAACTAAGAAAACTCCAGCAATAGGGCCTCCTAATAATCCAGTAATTGCTTGGAAGTATAGGAACATATCTCCTTGTCCAGCATATAAGAAGTGTACTGCAAGTATTGTACTTAAAATTCCTACTACCCAGCTTGAACCTTTAGCAAAAGATAATTTTTGTTTATCACTCATATCTGGTCTTAAATGTTCTAAGATATCAGCTGTCATGCAAGTAGAAACAGAGTTTAAACTTGATGAAACAGTAGATTGAGCAGCAGCAAATATAGCTGCAAGAACAAGTCCAGAAATACCAGTAGGGATATATTGAATTACAAAGTATGGTAATATAGCATTTCCATTTATACCAGTAGGAAGTTGAGCTTTAAATTTAAAGAATATAAATAGAGCAGAACCCATTCCTACAAAGATAAAGATACTTGTAAGAAGTAAAGGAATATTCATAAATAAACTTTTCTTAGCTTCCTCTTCATTTTTAGTAGTGTTGTATCTTTGAACTATATCTTGGCTTCCTACATAAGAGTATATAGAGTTAACAAATCCACCTATTAACATAGTCCAAATACTGATTTTAGCAAGGTCCATACTAAAGAAATCACTATTTAAAAGCATTCCACCTTCAGAAAGGGCTTTAAATCCTTGTCCAACTCCTTCAGGAGCAGCTGTAAATCCTGCTATGATAATTAATAGTGCTCCAAGTAATAAAACAATAGTTTGAATAGCATCTGACCATAAAACTGCTTCAATTCCTCCCATTGAAGTATAAGCAACACAGAAAATTGCAACTCCAACAGTAAGTATTACAGGATTTAAACTTGGAAGAGCTTGTTGTAAAGCTAATGTTGGAAGATAAAGTACTATAGCCATTCTAACAACATGGAAAAGAATAAAAGCTAAACTTCCAATAAGTCTGAATTTGTTATCAAATCTTTTTCCAAGATATTCATAAGCTGTAGTTACGTTAACTCTTCTAAAGAAAGGGACAAATACAACAGCTGCAACCCAAACAATAGGAATAATTCCTAAAGGTGCCATCCCTAATAGCCATCCTTTACTAAAAACAGAAGCAGGAATAGCAATAAAAGATATAGATGATAGTGCAGTTGCATAAATACTACAAGCAGTTACCCAAGCAGGAACTCTTCCTCCAGCTTTAAAATAATCTTCAGTAGAAGTTGTTCTTTTTGAAAAATAAACTCCAACCATAAACATACCTACAAAATAAAGTAAGATAATAACCCAGTTAAACCAATGCCAATTCATAAAAAACCTCCTAAAATTTTATAAAGATATAAACTAAAATTTTTGTTCTCGTGAACATTTTTTAATAATAACTTATAATAGTATTTTTTCTATAAAAAGTCAAGATTTTTTTCGGTACAACTGTTCGAAAAAAGATATTTGGTGTATGTAAAACTAATAATCATGCTACTTTTATAAAAAAAAGAAAAAAATTATATAAAGAAAAAAACAAGTGTATTTTTATAAAAAATAATATGTTCATTTTATAAATGGTGAAAATGAATGTTTTAAGTTTTAAACGTTCAAAAAATAAATAAATTTTAAATAAAATTATTGACAAATACAGAAAAAAAAGATATATTAATATTAGAAGAAATGAACACGTGAACAAAATAGGAGAACGTTTATGGTAACTCAAAAAGAAATTGCTGAAAAATTAGGGATAAGTAGAACTACAGTGGCAAGAGCAATAAATGGAAGTCCTTTAATTAAAGAAGAAACAAAGAAAAAAATTTTAGAATTAGTTAAAGAAACTAATTATGAAAAAAACTATGTGGGAAGTTCTTTAGCAGGAAAAAAAACAAAAAAAGTTTGTGCTTTAGTAGTAGAGTCTAAAAATGAGTTTTATACAAGTGAAATAAAAAGGGGAATTAATTTAGCTATTAAGGAATACAAAGCATATAACTATAAAATAGAAATAAAAACAACAGATATTAATGATCCAGAAAAGCAAATAGAAGAGTTGGAAAAATTATTAAAAATAAAAGATTTAGATGGAATTATAATAACTCCTTTGGATAAAGAAAAAGTTTATAAAATTATAAAACCATATTTAGAAAAACTAAAAATAGTATCACTAGGAATTAGGTTACATAATGATATACCTCATGTAGGTCCTGACCATATAAAGCAAGGGAAAATAGCAGCAGGACTTATGGATAATCTTTTAAGAGAGAATGAAAAAGTTTTAATAATAGATAATGGGGATGATAAAGTTTCTTCAAAGTTGTATTTAAAAGGTTTTTTAGATAGAATAAAAGATGCTAATGTAGAAGTGATTGGTCCTTTAGAAGGAAATGGAATTGAAAAGAGTGTGGAATTAATAAAGGAATTGTTTACTAAAGAAGAAATAGATGGATTGTATATAAATAGATATGCACATGATATTTTAGTTAAATTACCTAAAGAAATGTTAAAAGGAAAAAAAATTGTTACAAATGGAATTGGAAAAATAATAAAAAATCTTATTAAGAAAAAAATAATTAATATGACTGTTATGGAAGAAATATCTTCAGAAGGGTATGCAGCAGGAAAGAATATGTTTGATATATTATATAAAAATAAAATTTTTGATGAAAAATGGGAAATATCCAAATCTAGAATAATTTTTTATGAAAATTTAGAAGATTAAAATTTTTAAAATAAAATGTGGGAGGTTTTAATAATGAAAAAAGGATTAAAAAAATTAGGATTAGGAATTTTATTTGGAGTAATGACAACAGCAGCACTTGCAGCAGAGTATGATTTAAAAATGGGAATGGTTGCTGGAACATCTTCAAATGAGTACAAAGCAGCAGAGTATTTTGCACAACAATTGAAGGAGAAATCAAACGGGCAAATTGAAGTTGCAATTTTTGCTAATGGACAATTAGGAGACGATAGAAGTATGATTGAGCAACTTTCAGGAGGAGCACTTGATTTTACATTTGCAGAGTTAGGAAGATTCTCTATTTTCTTTCCAGAAGCAGAAGTATATACATTACCATATATGATGAAAGATTTTAATCATATGCAAAGAGCAACATGGGAAACTCAATTTGGAGAAGATTTAAGAGAAAAAATTAATAATGAACTAGGAATTACTATTTTATCTCAAGGATATAATGGAACTAGACAAACTTCTTCAAATAAAGCTATCAACTCTATTAAAGATATGGAAGGATTAAAATTAAGAGTTCCTACAGCACCAGCTAACTTAAACTATGCTAAATATTCGGGGGCATCTCCTACACCAATGGCTTTCTCAGAAGTTTACTTAGCATTACAAACTAACTCAGTAGATGGTCAAGAAAATCCACTATCAGCTATTAGAGCACAAAAATTCTATGAAGTACAACCATATTTAGCAATGACTAATCATATTATAAATGACCAATTGTATTTAGTAAGTAATTCTACTATGGAAATGTTACCAGAAGATTTACAAAATGTAGTAAAAGAAGCAGCAGAAGCAGCAGCGGAATATCATACAAAATTATTCGTAGATGAAGAAGCAGGTTTAAAAGATTTCTTTAAATCAAATGGAGTAACTATAACAGAACCTAATACTGATGAGTTTAAAGCAGCTATGCAACCTGTATATGATGAATACATTAAGAAAAATGGAAAATTAGGAGAAGAGGGAGTAAAAGAGATAAACTCAGTTAGATAAACTATATAGAATTAAGGGAGTAATGTAAATGAAATTTATAGATAAGTTGGAAGAGTGGATAGGTGGGACTCTGTTTATGGGGATGTTTATAGTCCTTATAGCACAGATTTTTGCAAGACAAGTATTTGGAAGACCATTAATGTGGAGTGAAGAACTTTCAAGCTTGATATTTGTTTATGTTGGAATGCTTGGAATAAGTATGGGGATAAGAAATCAAACTCATGTATTGATAGACTTCTTATGCTCAAGATTTTCTCCAAGAATGCAAAAGATAGTTTTTACAATATCACAAATCATAATATTCATTTGTATTATATTTATGGGATATTTAGGAAATATCTTATATAAGAAAAAATGGATATTTGAACTTGTATCATTAAAAATATCAAGTGGGTGGATGTATTTAGCACTACCATTAATTTCAATATTAATGTTATATCGTTTTTATCAAGCATATAAAGAGAATTATGAGAATGATAAGGTATGTATAAAACCTATATTTTTCTTAATAGCTTTAGTTGTAATTATTGCTATTTTAGCTGTAAATCCTAAATTGTTTGCTTTCTTAAGAGTATCTAATTATGTTAAATTAGGAGCAATGGGTGGATTTGTAACAATAGCTATATGGCTTATTATGATATTTGCAGGAGTGCCTGTTGGTTGGTCTTTAATGGCAGCAACACTATTTTATTTTTCAACTGGAAGATGGAATATAGTTTACTTTGCTTCAGCAAAATTAATAGATAGTTTAAATAGCTTTAGTTTATTAAGTGTACCTTTCTTCGTACTTACAGGAATACTTATGAATGGTTCTGGAATAACAGAAAGAATATTCAACTTTGCTAAAGCCTTATTAGGACACTATACTGGAGGAATGGGGCATGTAAACGTAGCAGCTTCTCTAATTTTCTCAGGAATGTCAGGATCAGCAATAGCAGATGCTGGAGGACTTGGGCAATTAGAGATAAAAGCTATGAGAGATGAGGGATATGATGATGATATTTGTGGAGGAATAACTGCAGCATCTTGTATAATAGGACCATTAGTTCCACCTAGTATCAGTATGATAGTTTATGGAGTTATAGCTAACCAATCTATAGCAAAACTATTCTTAGCAGGATTTGTTCCTGGAGTATTAACAACAATAGCTCTAATGATAATGAACTATTTTATTTGTAAAAAAAGAGGGTATAAAAAAGCTAAAAAGGCTACTTTTAAAGAGCAAGTAGAAGCTTTTAAGAAATCTTTCTGGGCATTATTAACACCATTTATAATAATTGGAGGAATTTTCTCAGGACTATTTACTCCAACTGAAGCAGCTGTAGTAGCAGCTATGTATTCAGTAGTTTTAGGAGCTTTTATTTATAAAGAATTAACAATCCAATCTCTATTTAAGCATTGTGTAGAAGCAATGGCAATCAGTGGAGTAACAGTTCTTATGATAATAACAGTTACTTTCTTTGGTGATATGATAGCAAGAGAGCAGATAGCTATGAGAATAGCAGAATTCTTTATGACATTTGCAAGTTCTAAATTAACAGTATTAATAATGATAAATGCATTATTACTATTCTTAGGAATGTTTATAGATGCATTAGCACTACAATTCTTAGTATTACCAATGTTAATACCAGTAGCAGCTAACTTTGGAATAGATTTAGTATTCTTTGGAGTAATGACAACATTAAATATGATGATAGGAATTTTAACTCCACCTATGGGAATGGCACTATTTGTTGTTGCTCAAGTTGGAAAAATGCCAGTAAGTGTGGTAACAAAAGGGGTATTACCTTTCTTAATTCCTATATTTATAACATTAGTTGTAATTACAATATTCCCAGGAATTATAACTTTCTTACCAAACTTAATAATGTAAAAAAAAGATGTAAAATTTTAAATTTGTGGTAAAATAAAAGAGTGAATTATTAATTCACTCTTTTTATCAATATATTAATGGAGGAAACAATGAGGGTAATAGGAATTGATATTGGAGGAACAGCTGTAAAATACGGATTGTTAGAAGAAGATGGAAAACTTTTAGAAAGTGGAGAGTTTCCAACAGAAGCAGGAAAAGGAATAGAAAATCTTTTTGAAAATATGTGCAAAATTATAGATAAATATATGTCTAAAGATATTTTAGGAATAGCTGTTTCTGGAACAGGACAAATAGATGGAAGTATTGGAAAAGTAATAGGAGGGAATCCTATAATTCCTGGTTGGATAGGAACAAATTTAGTAGAAAGATTAGAAAAAAAATACTCTTTACCAGCTGTTTTGGAGAATGATGTTAACTGTGCAGCACTTGGAGAAAAGTGGTTAGGAGTTGGAAAGGGAGCAGATGTTTTTGTTTGCTTAACTATAGGAACAGGTATTGGTGGAGGAATAGTTCTTAATGGGGATATTTTTAGAGGAGATACTTGTGTTGCTGGAGAGTTTGGACATATTCAAATAGAAAAAGATGGAGAACAATGCCTTTGTGGTAAAAAAGGTTGTTATGAAAGATATGCTTCAGCTACTGCATTAGTTAGAATGGTAAAAGAAAAAACTGGAAAAGAATTAAATGGAAAAGAGATATTTGAACTTGAAAAATCTGGAAATCAAGATGTAAAAGAAGTTGTAGATAGATGGATCGATTATTTTACAGATGGACTTAGTACAATAGTTTATATTTTCAACCCTTCATTAGTAGTTATTGGTGGTGGAGTTACAAAACAAGGAGACTATCTATTAAATAGAATATTAAGCAGTTTAGATTCAAAAGTTGGAGAAAATTATAAAAAGAATTTAAAAATAAAATTTGCTGAATTAGGAAACAATGCAGGTATGCTAGGTGCAGAATATTTACTTTTAAAAAAAGTAGGAAAAATAAAATAAATATTGACAAAACTTAGAAAAAAGTGTATGTTTTATATATATGTTCACGAGAACAAAAATAATTTAGGAGGAAAAAATTATGATATATGGAGAAATAAAAGATTTAGGGTCATACAAAGGAATATCAAAAAATTTAGATAGAGCAATAGATTATATATTATCAGGAGAATATAAAAATGGAGTAGTTGGAAAAAATGTTATAGATGGTGATAATGTTTATTTTAATCAACCAGATTCTCCAATGACTAAAGAAGTAAAAGATGGTTTTATAGAAAATCATAAAAAGTATATAGATATTCATGTTGTTATTGAAGGAGAAGAGAAAATAGGATATATCTCTAATACTGATGTAAAATTAATAAAAGAGTATGATGAAGCTGGAGATTACGAATTATATGAGGGAGAATTAGAAAATTTATTCTATTTAAATTCTAAAAAATTTATAGTTCTTTATCCTAGAGAACCTCATATGGCATTAATAAAAGGTGGAGAAAAACCAGCAAAAGTCAGAAAAGTAATATTTAAAGTTTTAGTTGATTAATTATTGTTTAATAAAAATTAAGGAGAGAGGTCAATGAATAGACTAAATGAAGTAAAAGGTAAATTAATAGTTTCATGTCAAGCACTTCCAGATGAACCATTACATAGTTCATTTATTATGGGAAGAATGGCTTATGCAGCTTTTGTAGGTGGAGCTTCAGGAATTAGAGCAAATACGGTTGTAGATATTCAAGAGATAAAGAAAAATGTAAATCTTCCAATTATAGGAATTATAAAAGAGCAATATGGAGATAACCAAGTATATATAACTCCAACAATGAAAGAGATAGATGCCTTAGTAGCAGAGGGAGTAGATGTAATAGCTATTGATGGAACTAAAAGAGAAAGACCAGATGGAAGAACTTTAGAAGATTTAATGAAAGAAGCAAAAACTAAATATCCTAATCAAATATTTATGGCTGATATTTCATGTGTAGAAGAAGCTGTAACTGCTGAGAAAATAGGTTTTGATATAGTTGGAACTACTTTAGTAGGTTATACAGAGTATACAAAAGGAAATGATCCAGTAACTGAATTAGAAAAAGTAATAAAAGCTGTATCTATTCCTGTAATAGGAGAAGGAAATTTAGATACTCCTGCTAAAGCTAAAAGAGCATTAGAATTAGGAGCATTTGCAGTAGTTGTTGGAGGAGCTATTACTAGACCACAACAAATTACAAGAAAATTTGTAACAGAAATGGAAAAATAGTTTCAAAAAACTGAAAAAAAGTTTAAAATTAAAAAAAGGTTGACAAAGTATAAAAAATATATTATTATTAAAACACAATTAAATATTTGCCTCACGCTTTCTGTGGGGTAGAGGCGCAAAATGTTAACAGTCTTTAGTGGAGCTAGAGAGAGCGAAGAAACTATTGAGAAGGAGCTTTTGCCGAAGTTTGTAATATATCTCAATATTACTTGCTGGGTCTATGGTTAAGAGCCATAGGACTGTCTTAATAAACTTCCCCAGTTTATTAAGTTGTGCTATCTCAAGTGGGAGTAAGAGGGGCATTGTACAAAAAATATGTTTTTTTGTATATTTAAAATCACTTTGTTTTTAAGATAGCACCATCCAATTTTAGGTTGGTGCTTTTTTTATTAAAAGTGATAAAAACTTCTTTCTTTAATTTGAGGGGGGGTGGGGAAAAATTATATTTAAAATTTAAAGAAGGAGTGGACAAAATGAAAAACAGATTAGCAAAATTAGCATTAGCAGCATTAACAGCAGTAGCATTAGTAGGATGTGGAGGAGCAAAAGAAAGTAAAGAAACAAATACATTTAAGATAGGAATGGAAGCAGGATATGCACCATATAACTGGACACAATTAACAGATGCAAATGGTGGAGTAAAAATTTCTGGTTCATCTGAATATGCAGGTGGATATGACATAGAGATAGCTAAAAGAATAGCTGATGGTTTAGGAAAAGAATTAGTAGTAGTAAAAACAGAATGGGATGGATTGGTACCAGCTTTAGTTTCTGGTAAAGTAGATGCAATAATAGCAGGTATGTCACCAACAGCTGAGAGAAAAGAAACAATTGATTTTACAGATACTTATTACCAATCAAATTTAGTAATGTTAGTTAAAAATGGTGGGGACTATGTAAATGCTAAAACACTTGCTGATTTTTCAGGAGCAAAGATCACAGGGCAACTAAATACATTCCATTATACAGTAATAGATCAAATACCAAATGTAAATAAACAACCAGCAATGGATAACTTCCCAGCTATGAGAGTAGCATTAGAAAGTGGAGTAATAGATGGATATGTAACAGAAAGACCTGAAGCAATAAGTGCTCAATCAGCTAATAGTAACTTTAAAATGGTAGAGTTTACAGATGGATTTGTAACTTCACCAGAAGATACAGCAATAGCAGTAGGATTGGCAAAAAATAGTCCATTAAAAGATAAAGTAAATGAAATTTTAAGAGGAATATCTCAAGAGGAAAGATTAGAGATAATGGATAAAGTTATTCAAAATCAACCAGCAGCACAATAGAGTGAATAGTTAAGTAAGGGAGAGTTATAAAGATGAGTTTAGAATGGATAATCAGGATATTAGAGAACAACTGGCCAATGTTTTTACGTGGTGCAGGAGTAACTTTATGGATATCAGTAGTGGGAACAATTTTAGGGACAATTATTGGACTTATAGTAGGAGTTATTAGAACTATTCCTGTTCCAGAAAAAGGGGCTAAAAAAGGTGTTTTAAGAGTAGTTAACTGGTTATTATCTGCATATATTGAATTTTTCAGAGGAACACCAATGATAGTTCAAGCAATGGTAATTTATTATGGATCAGCACTTGCTTTTGAAATAGATATTGATAGAATAGCAGCAGCATTATTTATAGTTTCAATCAATACAGGTGCATATATGTCTGAAATTGTAAGAGGAGGAATTATTTCAGTTGATAAGGGGCAATTTGAAGCAGCTCAAGCAATTGGGATGAATCATTTTCAAACTATGACAAATGTTGTTTTACCACAAGTAGTTAGAAATATATTACCAGCAACAGGAAATGAATTTGTAATCAATATTAAAGATACATCTGTTCTAAATGTTATTTCTGTATCAGAGTTATTCTTTCAAACAAAAACAGTTGCAGGAAATAACTTTAGATATTTTGAAACATTCTTTATAACTTGTATATTATATTTTGTAATGACATTTACAATAACAAGAATATTAAGATATATAGAAGTAAAATTAGATGGACCAGACAACTATATGATAATGGCTGGAAATCAAATGCAAGTTGAAAGACCAGAAGAAAAATTAAAAAAAGAAGCAAACTAAAGGGAGGAAAAAATGAGTGAAAATATAATAGAGATAAAACATTTGAGTAAAGCCTTTGGTGAGCATAAGGTTCTTAAAGATATAGATTTTTCAGTAAAAAAAGGAGAAGTTGTTTGTATCATAGGTTCATCTGGATCAGGGAAATCAACTTTATTAAGATGTATAAATCTTTTAGAGAAACCAAGTGGTGGACAGATTATCTATAATGGAGAAAATATTTTAGATGATAATCATGATATTTGCCAATATAGAACAAAGTTAGGAATGGTATTCCAACAGTTTAATCTTTTTAATAATCATAATGTGCTTAGTAATTGTGTTGTAGGTCAAATGAAAGTATTGGGAAGAAGTAGAGAAGAGGCTGAAAAAATTGCTATGAAATATCTACAAGTAGTAGGAATGAGTAATTATATCAATGCAAAACCTAAACAGCTTTCAGGAGGACAAAAGCAGAGAGTAGCAATAGCTAGGGCTCTTTCTATGGAACCAGATGCAATATTATTTGATGAACCTACATCAGCTCTTGATCCAGAGATGGTAGGAGAAGTATTAAAAGTAATGAAAGAATTGGCTGATAGTGGGCTTACTATGTTGGTTGTAACACATGAAATGGGATTTGCTAAAGAGGTTTCTGATAGAGTTGTATTTATGAATAATGGGTATATAGAAGAAGAGGGAACACCAGAAGAAATTTTTAATAATCCTAAAAAAGAGAGAACAAGAGAGTTTTTAAAAAGGGCTTTAGTAAAAAATTAGATAAAAAGGTTACTGTGAATTTAATAACAGTAACCTTTTTTTACAAAGTAAATCTTTGAATAAAGAAAAATAAACAAAATATATATAAATAAATAAACAAGCAGAACTCTCTAATAGACAGATAGAGGAAAAATGTATTAAATAGTAACAAAAAAATAGATGACTAAGTCAAAAACTGTTCATAAAAAGATTAAAAAATGGACGTATATTTTCTTGATAAAAGGTATATATTAGTATAAAATCTAGGGTAGGTAAGTTTATACTATAAGGTTAATTATTGGGTATGGGTTATTAAAAAACTGTGTAAACTACAAAAAGGAAAAATAAAAATTGAAAATAATTTGAGGTGAGTAATTTGAAAAAAACTAAAATTGTTTGTACAATTGGACCTAAAACTGAATCAGTGGAAAGTTTAAAAACTCTTTTAAAAACAGGAATGAACATGATGAGATTAAACTTCTCTCATGGAGATTATGAAGAGCACGGAAATAGAATAATTAACTTTAGACAAGCTCAAAAAGAAACAGGAATAAGAGCAGCTTTATTACTAGATACAAAAGGACCAGAAATAAGAACTATAAAACTTGAAGGTGGAAAAGATGTTACAATAGTAGCAGGACAAGAATTCACAATAACTACTGATAAAACAGTTATTGGAAATAACACAAAAGTTGCAGTTACTTATGAAGGATTTGCAAGAGATTTAAAAGTAGGAAATACTATATTAATAGATGATGGATTATTAGCATTTACAGTTACTGAAATTAATGGAAATGAAGTAAAATGTATAGCACAAAATGGTGGAGAATTAGGAGAGAATAAAGGGGTTAACTTACCAAATGTAGCAGTTAACTTACCAGCATTAGCTGAAAAAGATATTAATGACCTTAAATTTGGTTGTGAGCAAGGAATAGATTATGTTGCAGCATCATTTATCAGAAAAGCTGATGATGTAAGAGCAGTAAGAAGAGTTTTAGATGAGAATGGTGGACAAAGAATTGGAATTATTTCTAAAATAGAAAACCAAGAAGGATTAGATAATTTCGAAGAAATTTTAGCTTTATCAGATGGTATTATGGTAGCTAGAGGAGATCTTGGAGTAGAAATTCCAGTAGAAGATGTACCAGTAGCACAAAAAATGATGATAAAAAGATGTAACGAAGTTGGAAAAGTAGTTATTACAGCTACTCAAATGTTAGATTCTATGATTAAAAATCCTAGACCTACAAGAGCAGAAGTAAACGACGTTGCAAACGCTATATTAGATGGAACAGATTGTGTAATGCTTTCTGGAGAGTCTGCAAAAGGTAAATATCCAGTAGAAGCTGTTACTGTAATGGCTAAAGTTGCAGCTAAAATGGATCCACTAGTAAATGTAAAAAGAATTATGGATAAAGATGATATAACAATAACTTCAGCTGTAGCAAGAGGAACTGCAGATGTAAGTGAAGAGTTAGGAGCAAAAGTTATCGTAGTAGCTACTCAATCAGGAAGAGCAGCAAGAGATATGAGAAGATACTTCCCAGCAGCTACAATACTTGCTATAACTAATGATGAGAAAACAGCTAACCAATTAGTAATTTCTAGAGGAGTTGTTCCTTACTATGATAACAATGTAGAAACATTAGACTCTTTCTTCGAATTAGCTGAAAAAGTATCAGTTGAATTAGGATTAGCTCAATCAGGTGATGTTGTAGTAGCAACTTGTGGAGAAAAAGTATTTGAAGTAGGAACTACAAACTCTGTAAAAGTAATAAAAGTAAAATAGTCAAAAATAATAATTTATGATATAATATTTATATAATTTCAAATTATACGAAAACATTTAGGAGGTCTTTTAAATGACAAGAATAGTTGATGTAGTAGCAAGAGAAATCCTTGACTCAAGAGGAAACCCTACTGTAGAAGTAGATGTAGTATTAGAGTGTGGAGCAAAAGGAAGAGCAGCAGTTCCGTCTGGAGCTTCAACAGGAGCTTACGAAGCTGTTGAGTTAAGAGATGGAGATAAATCAAGATATTTAGGAAAAGGTGTATTAACAGCAGTTAATAACGTAAATACTGAAATCAAAGAAGCTATCTTAGGAATGGATGCTATTGACCAAGTTGCAATAGACAGAACTATGATAGAATTAGATGGAACTCCAAACAAAGGAAGATTAGGAGCTAACGCTATACTAGGAGTATCATTAGCAGTTGCTAAAGCAGCAGCAGAAGCATTAGGAATGCCTCTATATAAATACTTAGGAGGAGTAAACGCTAAAGAATTACCTCTACCTATGATGAACATCTTAAACGGAGGATCTCACGCTGACTCTGCAGTAGACGTACAAGAGTTTATGATTCAACCAGTTGGAGCAAAAACTTTTGCAGAAGCTATGCAAATGGGATGTGAAGTATTCCACCACTTAGGAAAGCTATTAAAGAAAATGGGAGATTCTACTAACGTAGGAAATGAAGGAGGATATGCTCCAGCTAAAATAAATGGAACTGAAGGAGCTTTAGACCTTATCGTTGAAGCTATAAAAGCTGCTGGATATGAGCCAGGAAAAGATATCACTTTCGCAATCGATGCTGCATCAAGTGAGTTCTGTAAAGAAGTAGCACCAGGAAAATTCGAATACCACTTCACAAGAGAAGGAGGAGTCGTAAGAACTTCTGAAGAAATGGTAGAATGGTATGCTAAACTTGTTGAAAAATATCCAATCAAATCTATCGAAGATGGATTAGGAGAAGATGACTGGGCAGGATGGCAATTATTAACTGCTAAAATCGGAGATAAGGTACAAATCGTTGGAGACGACTTATTTGTAACTAACACTGAAAGACTTAAAAAAGGAATAGAGTTAAAAGCTGGAAACTCTATCTTAATAAAACTTAACCAAATCGGATCATTAACTGAAACTTTAGATGCTATCGAAATGGCAAAAAGAGCAGGAATGACTGCAGTTGTATCTCACAGATCTGGAGAAACTGAAGATGCTACAATAGCTGATATAGCTGTTGCAACAAACGCAGGACAAATCAAAACTGGATCAACTTCAAGAACTGATAGAATGGCTAAATATAACCAATTATTAAGAATTGAGCAAGAATTAGGATCAATGGCTCAATACAATGGTTTAGAAGTATTCTATAACATTAAAAAATAATTGAAAAATATGTAATTAAAGACCCCTCTTAGAAATTTCTAAGGGGGGTTTTATAATTTCCAGAGAAAATATGATATAATATAAAAAAATATTAGGAGGGTATATGAATTTAAAATTAATAATATTTGATATGGATGGAGTAATTTTAGATAGTGAAAGAGTTGCTAATTTAGCTTGGTTTGAAGTGAGTAAAAAATATAATTTAGGATTGACATTAGAAAGTTTAAGAGAGATAAAAGGCGGAACTACAACTAGAACAAAAGGGATATTATCTGAGAGAGTTGGAGTAGAATTAGCAGAGAAAATAATGAAAGAAAAAAGAGAGATACAGCTAGATATTATAAAAAATGAAGGAGGAATAAAATTAAAAAAAGGAGTTGTAGAACTTTTAGAATACATAAAAGAAAAGAAATTAAAATGTGCAGTAGCAACTTCAACAAGTAGAGAGAGTGCTAAAAAACAATTAAAAGAAACAGGAGTATATGATTATTTTGATACATTGGTTTTTGGAGATGAAGTAGAAAACGGGAAGCCAGCACCAGATATATTTTTAAAAGCCTGTGAAAAGTTTGAAATAAATCCTAAAGAAGCTTTTGTTATTGAAGATTCAGTATTAGGAGCTACAGCAGCTAATAGAGCTGGAATAAAATGTTTTGTAGTAGAAGATACCATAAAATTTACTGAAGAAGAAAATAAATTGGCTTATAAAAAATTTAAAAATTTATTAGAAGTTAAAGAGTATTTAAATCAATAGAGTTAGGAGCTATGTAATATGATACATAGCTCCTATTTTAATTTTCAAAAAGAGAAATATAACTATTTCCAGTAGAATTATATTCAGCAAAGATAATGAAATCATTATCAAAGTATTCTAGTTCATGGACTATTCTTAAATTTTGTAAAGATTTTAAAAAATGTGGATTTAGAGTAAGGTAATTAAATTTTAAATTAGCTAATATTTTAAATAAATCTGAATGAAGTTGAGCTATTGATTCATATTTTTTTTCTATATGTTCTATTTGTTTAAATGTTTCAGAGAATTTAGCAATTTTATTTTTATAACGATTATTATAATAATCTAAGGTTAAGGCTTCAGTTAAAAATAAGAAAATATTATTTTTAGGGGAATGTTCAATAGTATATTGAATATTTTTTTTTATATATTCTCCTCCTTTATTATCAATAGTATTAAATATTAGATTCCAAATTTCTTGTTTATTTTCTAAGAATGTAAGATTTTTTTCTAAAATTTGGATTAAAGTATTTGTAGAGTTTATTTTTTCTTGTTCATTTATATCTTTTATTTCTAAAAGTAATCCAATAATTTTAGAGTTTGATGCATTAATGTTTTTAATTTTTTTATACTCAATATTTTTTTGGGTAACTTTAGATATTTCTTTAAATGCAGGTTTTAATATTAGTTTTTCAAAATCAAAGAATCTATCATATGAATCTGTTAAATTTAGAATAGATTTTAATTTAGAAATTGAAATTTCTAAAGAACGATTAATTGATATATTGAATTTTAAAAGATTATATAGAGCAATAGCATACTCATTTTGAAGAAATATTAATGTTTCGAAATCATTTTTTTGAAAATAAGAATTTTTCTGAAATATTGATTTAAATTCGTTTGTAAATTTTAAATGGATAGAATCTTTTTCTATATAATAAGAAGATAATATAGAAAAACTACCTCGTCTTTCTAAGATATCTAATCTATATATAGTATATAAGATAGTTTTTTCCATAAACTTTTGGAAGAAGGACAATATATTTTCTAATTCACCTAAATAAAGTAATTTTTTTATTTTTAAAATAGAAATAGAAATAGTATTATCTAAAATTTTTTCTTTATTTTTAAGTAGAAATTCTAAAAGAATTTTTTCTTTCTTAGAAAATTTTTTATTTGATTGTATAGAAATATCTTTTTCGCTTAAATCAACAAATTTTTTTTGCATTTTTTCTCCTTTTTTTCAATTTTTTTATATTAAATTTATAAATTTTTTATAAATATAGACGATAAAAAAAATATAAAAATATCGTTATATAATATAATATCATTATATTATAATAAAATAAAGATATAAAATTATAAAATTTAAAAAAAAATACGACGAAAAAGTAAAATTTGACAAAAAATAAAAAATATTATATAACTGATAACAAGAAAAAGATATGAATAACAGATTAAATGTTTTAAAAAAGTATTAAAAAGGAGGAAAAGTGAAAACTATTTTAAGTGGTGGAAAATTATTAGATAAAAAAAATAATTACTTATTTAGTGAACTAGATATTTTAGTACAAAATGGAAAAATTAGAAAAATAGGAAAAAATATAGAGGATAGTGAGGCAATTGTTATAGATTTAAAAGGAAAAATTATTTCGCCAGGATTTATTGACATTCATGTACATTGTTTTCCTAAAAATACTGCTATAAGTTCTCAGCCAGATGATATTGGAGTAAAAAGAGGGGTAACTACAATAATAGATGCTGGAACAGCAGGTGCAGCTACTATAGAGATATTTTATGAGGAGTTTATAAAAAAGTCTAAGACAAGAGTATATTCAAATTTAAATATATCAAGTTTAGGATTAAGAACTCTTGATGAATTAAGTGAAATGAAAAATATAGAGTTAAATAAAATAAAGGAAGCTTTAAAAAAATATGGAGACATTATAGTAGGATTAAAGGCTAGAGCAAGTGGTTCAGTAGTAAAAGAAAACGGGGTATTGCCAATAAAATTAGGAAAAGAAATTGCAGAAGAAGTAAACTTACCTTTAGTAGTACATATAGGAAATGCACCTCCTAAAGTTGAAGATGTTTTAAATTTCCTTGGTAAGGGAGATGTAGTTACACATTGTTATAATAATAAAAAGAATGGATTGGTAAGAGAAGGAAAAGTTATTTCAGAAGTATTTAGTGCTCAAAAAAGAGGAGTATACTTTGATATAGGGCATGGGTCAGAAAGCTTTTCTCTTGATATAGCAAAGATAGCTTTTGAGAATAATTTTGAAGCTGATACTATTAGCACAGATTTATATGAAAGAAATATGGCAACTCCAGTAAAAAGTTTAGAGACAACAATTAATAAAATGTTATATTTAGGAGTTGATTTAAAAGATTGTGTTGAAAAAGTAACAAATAAACCAGCAGAAATATTTAAACTAAGAGAATTAGGAGAATTAAAAGTAGGATATAATGGAGATTTAACTATTTTTGATATATGTGATGGAAATTTAGAGTTAGAAGATAGTGTAGGGAAAAAAATAGAGTTGAAGAACTATATAAAAACTGAATATGTATTTATAAAAGATGAATTAATAAAAGTATAGGAGGGAAAAGTGGAAGCACTATTAAAAGATGTACAGCAAAGATTAAAAATGTCAGATGAGGAATTTGAAAGCTATAATATGGATGTGGAGCATACAGAAAAAATATTAAAAGAAGAAAATATAGAGTTTCAACCAGATTTTAAATTAGTTTTCTTTTCTCATATGGTAAGTTTAGCAAAAAGATTAAAGGAAAATATTCCTTTAGATTGTGGAGATGATTGTCCAGAGGATGAAGTAGACAAAGAAGCAATTAGAGTTTCAGAAAGAATAATTATTCCATTAGCAAAAAAATATTCAGTAGAGTTAAATAGAATGGAGATAGTTTTAGCTGGTATTCAGTTACAATTAGCAATGGAAATGCAAAAAGAAAATAATTAGTGTAAAAATATAAAAAATAAATTATAATTATAGGAGGGAAAAAATGGAAAAAGAAATAATAGTAGTGATAGGACATAGACTAGGAAAAGGACAAAATGTGGCTAAGGGAGTAGAGGCTGCTGGGGGAAAAGCTATTGTTATCCCAGGAATGGCGGCAGATATGAAGTTAGGAGATGTTATGAAAGAAAATAATGCTACAATAGGAATATCATTTTGTGGAAGTGGTGGAGCAGGAGCAATAATGGCTCAAACAAAACATGGATATAAAGCAACACATCATTTAAGATCTGTTGAAGCTGGAGTAACTGCTATAAAAGAAGGATATCAAGTTGTAGGATTTGGATTTTTAGATACTGAAGAGTTAGGAAAAAGATTGGTAGAAGAATATAAAAGAGTAAATAATATTTAAAAGGGGTGTAAATATGAAAGAGGCAAATTTAATAACTGAAAAAAAGAGTATGATAGTAGGAGAAAAGGGTAAAACAAAAGAGGAAGCTATAGGTAAGATTTTTGCCTCTTTCAGAAAAAAAGTTCAAAATAATATAGATGGAGTAATTATAAAGTTAGAACCATTAGAAACATATCTTATCAAAATTAAAGAAGAGAAAAAAATAGAAAAGTTTTTAGAACTATTTATGCCAAGAGAAAAGACTATGTACTTTATAGAACTAGAGATAAAATATGAAGTAAAATATATAAAAATCTAAAGAGGAGGAATAATGTTATTAATTATTATAAAATCACTAATAATAGGGTTTATAGGTGGAGCAGCTTTAACAGCAGGAGCAGCTAGAATGTTTCATACACCAAATTCTCAATCAATGGGAGCTTTTCGTACATTAGGAGAATTAAATGCTTGTCAAGGAGATACAATGGCTCATTTTTCATTTGGATTAGGATTCTTATTTAATTCGGCGGCAGCAGTAGTTGCTTCAGGGGCATTAACTCAAGATGTTTTTCATAGAGTAATTCCAAACTTTGCAGCGGCAACTTTATTACTAAAGAATAAAAAAGTAGAGGAAACTTTATATGATCCTTTAAAAATGGGAATAGTTGGAGGAATAATAGGAGCTATAATAGTTGCATTTTTAAATACTGTAGCATTTTTAATACCAGCATCATTATCAAATATAGCTAGAGAAATTTTATCCCCAGCAGCAGCTATGATGATAAATCCAGTTATGCCTATTGTATTTTGGTTAGCGGCATTAGATGCAGGTAAATTAACTGGAGTTTGGGCAACAGTATTAGGGGGATTAGCTCATATGATAATGGGAAATGCCGTTCCTGGAATTGTTTTAGGAATACTAATAGGACAAACAATAGATGAAAGTGGATATAATAAATCAGTTAGAATTATGATAACGATAGTAGTAATTTTATTTATAGTTATAGCATATTTTAGAGGTTTTTTTGCAAAATTAGGTTTATAGAAATAGGAGGAATGTGATAAATGGAAAATAGAAAAAAAGAGTTTTTATTAGCAGATATATCATTTCCATTATTAGTAGGAATGGCATGTGCAGCAATATTTGCAGGAACACATATGTATGTTGTTCATAAAGTAGGGGCTTTTAATGAAATATTTGTTGTAAAAATGTTAGATCAAGGATTAAATGGTGGAGATTATGCAGCAGCAGCAGGTTTTGCGGCAGGCTTTTTAATAGCTAGAGTTTTAGAGGGACCATTAGTAGGATTGTTGGATGTTGGTGGGTCTTTAATGACAGGAGTTGGAGTAGGAATACCAGCATTATTGCTAGCTTCTGGAATAGAAGCTCCTGTTAAAAATTTTCCTCTAGCTCTTATTTGTGGGGGAGTAATAGGTTTAATTATTGGAATTGTGATTATAGGGATAAGAAAGGCTATGCCTGAAGGGATGTCTGCTAGTGGAACTGGGATAATGATGGGAGCTGGAAATGCTACTGGAAGATTTTTAGGGCCATTAATTATTTTATCAGCAATTCAATATAATATTCCAGCAGGAATAGGTTCTTTTTTAGGAGCAGCTTTATTTTATAAGTATGATAGACATATAGCAGGGGGAGCTATTATAGGAGCAATGCTTTTTGGAGGACTAGCATTATTATTTTAAAATAGGAGATGAAATTAAATGAATATCTATGAAAAAATAGGTTTGAAGAGAGTAATTAATGGTAGTGGAAAAATGACAGCTCTAGGTGTATCGAAAGTAAGTGATACAGTTGTAGAAACAATGAGAGAAGCTGGACAAAATTTTGTTGTGATAGATGATTTAATAGATAGAGTTGGAGAAATTATATCTAAAGTTACTGGTGGAGAAGATACTTGTGTAACTTCAAGTGCATCAGCTGGGATAGCTTTAACAGTAGCGGGATTAATTACTGGAAAAAATATAGATTTAGTTGAGAAGATGCCAAATAGTGTTGGATTAAAAAACAAAGTTATAATTCAAAAGGGACACTCTGTAAATTTTGGGGCACCAATACCTACAATGGTAAGATTGGGTGGAGGAGTTCCAGTAGAAGTAGGATATAGTAATGAGGTAAGAACAGAACATGTAGAGGAAGCAATAGATGAAAATACAGTAGCTTTACTATATGTAAAATCTCATCACTCTGTTCAAAAGGGAATGTTATCAATAGAAGAAATGGCTGAAATAGCTCATAAATACTCTTTACCTCTAGTAATAGATGCAGCAGCAGAAGAAGATATACAAAAATATTTAAAAATGGGTGGAGATTTAGTAATTTATTCTGGTGCTAAAGCTCTTTGTGGGCCAGCTTCTGGATTTGTAACAGGAAAAAAAGAGTATATAGAAGCGATAAAGTTACAATACAAAGGTATTGGAAGAGCAATGAAAATAGGCAAGATGTGCATGATGGGACTGATGAAAGCAGTAGAAGAGTATTCAAAAAGAGATGAAAAAGCAATTATTGATGAACAATTAAGATTAGCGAATCTTTTAATAGATGAGTTAAAAGATGAGAAAAAAGTAATTACTTCAATAGTGCAAGATGAAGCAGGAAGAGAAATATATAGAGTTCAATTAAAATTAAATGAAAAATTAGTAAGTATGAGTGGAAAAGAGTTTATGAAATATCTTCGTGAAGGAGAAGTAGAGATTCATGTAAGAAAACATTATGCTAACTTGGGAATTGTAAATGTGGATATGAGAGCCTTAACAGATGATGATGTAAAATATATTGCAAAAAGAGTAAAAGAGATATTAAAGTAAAAGTTATGGAGGAAGAAAGATGAGAACAAAGATTAAATTTTATAAAGATAAATTAGCAGTAAATTTTCTAGCTAAAGATAAGGAAAATGGAAAAGAGGTATATGAAGCAATAGATGGATATACTGCTGTAGGAGTATTATCAAAACAATTTGATAGTGTAGAAGAAGGAATAAAATATGTCAAAGATTTCCAAAAAGAAGTACCTGTTGTATCTGTAGGATTAGGTTCAGGAGATCCTGCTCAATTTCAAAAAGCAGCTCTTATAGCAGCAGCAACTAATCCAGGACATGTAAATCAAGTATTTACAGGAGCGGGATATGCAGCAGGAGCAATGAAAGCTTTAAATGCAGATGAGACAGCAATAAATGTATTGATGAGCCCAACTGGAATAGTAGGGAAAGTAAAAATTTCAACTGGAGAGTTAAGTTCAAAAGAAAAAGATGCAATAGTAGATGTAGATACAGCAATGGCAATGTTATTGGATATGAAAGCCCATGCAGTAAAATTTTTTCCAATGGGTGGATTAAAATCAATAGAGGAATTAAAAGCAGTGGCTGAAGCTTGTGTAAGACATGGAGTTCCAATGTTAGAACCAACTGGAGGAATAACATTAGATAATTTTAAAGAAATTACAAAAGTATGTCTAGATGCAGGAGTAAATAAAGTAATGCCACATATTTATAATGCAGTAATAGATTCAGAAACTGGAAAAACTAAAGTAGAAGATGTAAGAAAAGTTTATGAAATGATGAAAGAGTTATTAGACTAAAAGGGTAAGGGTATTAGAAATATGAAGGAATTGTAGCTATTAAAGATAATAGCTACAATTTTTTATTGACAATTGTACAAATTTATAATATACTTATTCTAAGATTATAGAAAAAGGAGGTTATCAATATGAGAGCACAATATTGGTGGAGCTACATAGAAAAATTATATAATAATTTAAAAAATGTTAGATATTGGCTTTGGTCTATTGATAACATATCTCTATCTATGTAACTTCAGAAATCATAAAAGATTCTATTATTTCAAAGATGGAGATATTAGAATCAGTAAATTTAGTTTTTAAGCAGTCTAACAGACTGCTTTTTTTATTTTCAAAGAAAGGGAGAGGATAATATGGAAGAAACGAGAGAATTATGGAACAGTAGAAAAGGATTTATTTTTGCAGCTGTAGGTGCAGCAATAGGATTAGGAAATTTATGGAGATTTCCATTTCAAGCATATAAAAATGGTGGAGGAGCATTCTTTTTACCATATATAGTAGCACTATTTACTTGTGGAGTACCTCTTATGATATTAGAGTATCAGCTTGGTAAAAAAGTAAGAGGAGGGTCTACAAAAGCTTTTAGAATGCTAGGTAAAAATTTTGAGTGGTTTGGTTGGTTGCAAGTAATGATACCAATAGTAGTAATGATGTTTTATTGTACAATAATATCAGTTGCAGTAGTATTTATGATTTGGTCATTAGGACATGCTTTTGGTATTGTAAACTGGATGTCAGACCCTGGGAAATTAATGGGAGTAATAGCAGGAAGTGCTAATGGACCTTTTGATTTTAAAGCAGGGATAAGTAAATATATGTTATGTTTTATATTTGTAGTTTGGTTTGGTAACTGGATAATTGTAAAAAAGGGAATATCTGCAGGAATAGAAAAATGTTCAAAAATATTTACACCGCTACTTATGGGATTGATGTTATTATTTATGATAAATTCTTTAAGATTAAAAGGAGCTGTAGTAGGTCTTAATGCATTATTTACTCCTAATTTTGAAGCTATATTAAATCCAAGTATTTGGGTAGCAGCTTATGCACAAGTATTTTTTTCAACTACATTAGCAGTAGGAGTTATGATAGCTTATGGTTCATATATTCCTAAAAAATGGGATATAGTAAATAGTTCTTTTATAACAGTATTAGCTAATGCATCATTTGATATAATTTCAGGAATAACAGTATTTTCAACATTAGGATATTTAGTCAATAGTATTGGAGTAGATTTTAATTCTTTTGGTAATGGAGCTGGTATAGCATTTATAGCTTTTCCAATAGCTATATCAACAATAACAGCTAATACTTTTTTACAAGGTATGATAGGATTTATATTTTTTTTCTGTCTTTTTATTGCAGGATTATCTTCAAGTATATCTATGTTAGAAGCTTTTACAACTGGAGCATTAGATAAATTTAAAATGTCCAGAGAAAAATTAGTAGGAATAATATCTTTTATAGGTTTAGTAGGAAGTGCAGCTTTCTCTACATATGCAGGATTTAATTATATATTGGATATAGTGGATTCACATGTGGGGAACTATATAATAGCTACATTAGGATTGGTAGAAACAATTTTAGTGTGTAGATATTATGGAATAGAAAAGATAAGAGCAGAAGCGAATGAGTACTCTGATTTTGAGATAGGAAGATGGTTTGATGTTTTATTAAAATATGTAACTCCAACTCTTTTAGGAATAACAGTAGTAACTAATCTGATAAAAGGAATAAAAAATATGACAGTAGGAAATCTAGTTTTTGGTTGGGGAACTATCTTAATGATGATAATTTTTGCAACAATATTTTATAAAAAAGAGTGGGAAAATAAGTCAGAAAGAGATTAGGAGGAAATAATGAATACAAGTGCGGTTATAATGATGGTATTTGGTTGTACAATAGTTTGGGGAGGATTGTTGCTCTCTATTGGAATAACTTTAAAGAAAGAAAAGGATGAAGAAAGGTAAAAATACTTTAAAAACAGTAGTATTTGTGCTAAAATATTAGAAAATATTTGTAATAGAGAGGAAGAGAAGATGGAAAACAGAAATGTAGTAGATGTATTATTAGAGCGTGGATATATTAAACAATTCACACATGAAGATGAGATAAGAGAGGCTTTAGGAAAAGAAAAAGTAACTTTTTATATAGGATTTGATCCTACAGCAGATAGCTTACATGTAGGGCACTTTATAGCTATGATGTTTATGGCACATATGCAAAAATTTGGACACAGACCAATTGCTTTAGTTGGTGGGGGAACTGCTATGATAGGAGACCCTAGTGGTAGAACTGATATGAGACAGATGATGACTAAGGAAACAATAGCTCACAATGTAGCTTGTATCAAAAAACAGATGGAAAAATTTATAGATTTTAGTGAAGGAAAAGCAATATTAGAAAACAATGCTGATTGGTTATTAGGACTAAACTATGTTGATTTTATTAGAGATATTGGAGCACATTTCTCTGTAAATAGAATGCTTGCAGCTGAGTGTTTTAAACAAAGAATGGAAGCAGGACTATCATTCTTGGAGTTCAACTATATGCTTATGCAAGGATATGACTTCTTAGTTTTAAATAAAAAACATGGGTGTACTATGCAATTAGGTGGAGATGATCAATGGTCAAATATGATAGCAGGAGTAGAATTAATTAGAAAGAAAGAACAAAAACAAGCTTTTGCTATGACATGTACACTTCTTACAAATAGTGAAGGTAAGAAAATGGGAAAAACTGCAAAAGGAGCATTATGGTTAGATGCAGCTAAAACTAGTCCGTATGAATTCTATCAATATTGGAGAAATGTTGCAGATGCTGACGTGGAAAAATGTCTAGCACTATTAACATTCTTACCAATGGATGAAGTAAGAAGATTAGGAGCATTAGAAGGAGCAGAAATTAATCAAGCTAAGAAAATATTAGCTTATGAAGTTACAAAATTAATACATGGAGAAGAGGAAGCTTTAAAAGCTCAACAAGGAGCAGAGGGAGCTTTTGGTGGTGGAGATATGAGTAATGTACCATCGATAGATTTCCCAAGTGACAAATTAGGAACAGAGCTTTTAGATTTATTAGTTGAGCATAAACTTATAAAATCTAAAGGTGAAGGAAGAAAATTTGTAACTCAAAATGGATTAACAGCTGCAGATAATAAAGTAACAGATTTTGCTATGAAAATAACTGAAGATCTATTTAAAGATGGAGAATTTGTAGTAAAAATAGGAAAGAAAAAAATATATAGAGTAGTTCTAAAATAATAAAAGGTGATTTTTTTGACAGACATAATTTTGAGGAAGATGGAAGAAAAAGATATACAAAATATTTATAAATATATCCATCTAGATTATGTAAAAAAATATTTTCCTGATAAAGAAAAAGAGCAGTGGGAAGCACATAAAAGATGGTATTCTTTTGTGATAAACTCTCCCACATATCTTTTTTATACAATTGAAAGCTTAGGGAGAGAATTTTTAGGAACAGTAAAATTTGAAATGAAATCTAAAACTCAAGCTATAATAAGTATATACTTAGTAAAAAAAATAAGAGGAAAAGGATACTCAGAGGCAGCTATTTATTATAGTATAGAGGAGTTAAAATTTGAAAGACCTCAAGTAAAAAAAGTCTGTGCATATATTCTTGATGAAAATGAAATCTCTAAAAAAATTTTTTTAAAGAATAATTTTATCTTTAAGGGAAATAAGGAATATTTAGGAGCAGAACACCTTTTATTTGAAAGAAAAATAACTTAAGAGGTAAAAGATGACTAAAAAAGAAAAAGTTATAAATATTTTGGAAATACTGAATGAAAAATTTGGAAAACCAGAGTGTGCTTTAAAGTACAACACACCTTTTGAATTATTAGTAGCAGTAATTCTTTCAGCTCAATGTACAGATGTCAGAGTAAATATTGTAACTTCTGAGATGTATAAAAAAGTTAATACTCCAGAGCAATTTGCTAACTTACCTGTAGAAGAGATAGAAGAGATGATAAAAAGTACTGGTTTTTACAGAAATAAAGCAAAAAATATAAAATTATGTAGTCAACAGTTATTAAATGAGTATAATGGAGAAATACCGCAGGAGATGGATAAGCTTGTAAAGCTAGCAGGTGTTGGAAGAAAGACAGCCAATGTTGTTAGAGGAGAGATATGGGGACTTGCTGATGGTATAACAGTTGATACACATGTAAAAAGATTGAGTAATTTAATAGGTTTAACAAAAAATGATGATCCTATAAAAATAGAGCAAGATTTAATGAAGATTGTTCCAAGAGATAGCTGGATAGATTTTTCACATTATTTGATATTACAGGGAAGAGATAAGTGTATAGCAAGAAGACCAAAATGTCAAGAGTGCGAGATATCAGGTTATTGTACATATGGAAAAAAGAAATTAATTAATTCTTGACAACATAACTAAAGAATGGTATAACATTATAGTAAGGAAATGTCACTTTTATAGGGAGAGGGTAAATATGAAAGTTTATCTAGATAATAATGCAACTACTAAAATGGATAAAGAAGTTTTTGAGGCAATGGTTCCATATTTAACAGAGTTTTATGGAAACTCTTCAAGTTTACATCTATTTGGTAGAGAAACAAATAAGGCACTAAATGAATCAAGAGAAAGCATAGCTAAATTTTTAGGAGCTGAACCAGATGAGATAATCTTTACAGCTTCTGGAAGTGAGTCAGATAACCTTGCTATAAGAGGTATAGCTAGAGCTTATAAAAATAGAGGAAAACATATAATAACAAGTCCAATAGAGCACCCAGCTGTAAAAAATACATTAAAAGACTTAGCTGAAGATGGTTATGAGATAACCACTATACCAGTAGACCATAATGGTGTATTAGATATAGAGGCTTTAAAAGCAGCTATTAAAGATGATACTATATTAATAACTGTAATGCATGCTAACAATGAAGTTGGTTCATTTCAACCGATAGAAGAGATAGGAAAAATAGCTAAAGAAAATAGAATAATCTTCCATGTAGATGCAGTACAAACTATGGGAAAATTAGATATAAAACCAAAAGAGATGGGAATAGATTTATTATCATTCTCAGGACATAAGTTTTATGGACCAAAAGGAATAGCAGGATTATTCTGGAGAAATGGAGTAAGATTTGGAAAAGTTTTAACTGGTGGAGGGCAAGAGAAAAAAAGAAGACCAGGAACTTCAAATATTCCAGGAATAGTTGGAATGGCTAAAGCTCTTGAATTAGCTTATAAAGATATGGCTGAAGAGTGGAAAAAAGAAGAAGAATTAAGAAACTATCTTGAAGATGAAATTGTTAAAAGAATACCAGAAGTAGTGGTTAATGCAAAAGCTGTTAGAAGGTTGCCAGGGACTTCAAGTATTACATTTAAATATCTTGAAGGGGAATCTATACTTTTAAGTTTAAGTTATAAAGGAATAGCAGTAAGCTCAGGTTCTGCTTGCTCCTCAGATGAGTTGCAGGCATCTCATGTATTATTAGCTATGGGAATAGAACCAGAATTTGCTCATGGAACTATTAGATTTGGTATTGGAAAATATAATACAAAAGAAGAAATAGATTATGTAATTGATTCTGTTGTAGAAGTTATAACAAAATTAAGAGCTATATCACCTCTATGGAATGCTTATCAAGAAAATAAATAATAGTAAAATTAAAAGAATTTAAGGAGAATAAAAATGCAATATACAGAAAAGGTAATGGACCATTTTATGAATCCGCACAATGTAGGAGTTATTGAAAATCCATCAGGATATGGAAAAGTAGGAAATCCATCATGTGGAGATATAATGGAAATATTTATAAAAGTTGAAAATGATATCATAACAGACGTTAAATTTAGAACATTTGGATGTGCTTCAGCTATAGCTAGTTCATCTGTTTCAACTGATTTAGTAAAAGGAAAAACAATAGAAGAAGCGTTAAAATTAACTAATAAGAAAGTTGTTGAAGAATTAGGAGGATTGCCTCCAGTAAAAATGCACTGTTCAGTATTAGCTGAAGAAGCAATACAAATGGCAATAAATGATTATTTATCTAAAAAAGAAAAAGTAGAAGAAAAATAATTAAATAATCTTTAGAAAAATAGGAATTATTTCTTTAAAAATGAGAAATATTCCTATTTTTTATATTAATATATTTATTTAAAAATAAAGGAAACAAAAGAATAGATTAGAAAAATAAAAAAATAAAAATTTTTAAAAAAAGTATTGACGAAAAGTATTATTTGTGATAATATATATCTTGTCCGCGAGAGAGCGGCACTGATGAATAAGGACATTAACAACAGAATAGAGAAAGACAATTAATGCAAACAC